>UMDI01004148.1_pt1 | contig 9240 bp, 9 predicted proteins | sample 1964451 | NCBI WGS metagenome assembly UMDI01 (sample SAMEA4835990, study PRJEB28245) | human gut metagenome | biome: gut microbiome; material: fecal sample | place: Denmark | collected 2008 | reverse complement strand
CACGGTCAACGGTAAATGAACAAGTAATCTTATTGGTACTCATAATTTTATCACCTTCTAAAAAAATATGACTATTATTGTTAAATCATTCAGCCCAGTTTTCAAGTTTTAAATTTTGTACTCTCGAAAATTCTTTTGTGTTATTAGTAACCAACACATAATCTAATGATTTTGCATGTCCTGCAATCATTGTGTCAAGTGGACCGATTGGTGTACCTTGCTTTTCTAAATAGGCTCGTATTTTCCCGTAAGATTCCGCAGCGGCTGAATCAAAATCAAGAACTTCAATATTCGCCAGCAATATAGCTAAAGCTAATCGGTTTTTTTCAATAGCTTGGCTTTTTTCAACTTCGTGTACTAACTCAGCATATGTTACCGATGAGATACATATATCTTCAGGATCATGTTCCTGTAATTTAAGAAAAACCTGTTTTTGTTTATGCTTAATAGAATAAATGCAAATATTAGTATCAAGCATGTATCTCATAGTTTTTCACGCTCCTGTGGTTCTGAATCTTCTCTGCCGTTTTCAAAAAAATCATCAGAAAACATATTTACTGCTTGAATGAAAGAACTCCATTGATTGGTCATAGGGATAAGCATAACTATATCACCGATTTTATTGACTGACACTTCATTAGTATCACTATTGAATCTGCATTCTTTTGGAAGTCTTACTGCCTGACTTCTGCCATTCTCAAATATTTTAGCTTTAAGCATAAAATCACTCCTTTCGCTATTAGTATATACCAAGATATATATTTTATCAATAGCAATTTTCACATTTACCGTGTTTTAATTCTTATTGTGATTACACCAAATCATAACAAAGTTAAAAAATATATTAGAATTCTCAAGTTATTACGCTATTCGATTATACGAACTTCTGAAATGTAGAGATGGTGAAAGCAAAAATACAAAGTCAGAATTAGAGTTTTTAGTTACAGAATTGAGAGTTTGCTTTGATTGTGAGAAGAAATACAAACTTTTTGCCGATTTCAAACGCAAGGTAATAGATATAGCAGTAAGGGAAATTAACGAGAAATCAGATATTTGGGTTAGACCTACATATCAAAAAACAGGACGAGCCATAACAAGCATAATATTTGAAGTGCATAACAATGCGTACAACATATTAAACGATGCCGAAAAATGATTATACAATTGCATAGCAAAAAGTTTTGCCCTCAGTATCCTAAAGTACTTGGGGTATTTTGCTAAGATACACAGTTGGACAAACATTACCGAAAAAGTAAAAGTTGTTGATAAGGAAGCGTACAGCTATGAGGAGCCGGTGTACGAAACAAAAGGCAGAGCAATATGCAATGGCTGTGGTGCTGATATTACGGATTTAGGAGAGGAAGAGTTAACAGAACATATTTGTAACCACGCTCTTAACGGCGGCAAAGGTTCTTACCGAGTAGATGATGTAAAGATACAGACTGGCACTAAGACTGTAACTGTTCCGGAAAAAAGTCATTATGAAAACAAGGTAATCGGCAGGAAATGCTCGGGTTGCGGTAAAGTTGAATATTACTGATAGTCAGTAAGTAATAGGGGAGTTATCATTAGATAGCTCTCTTTGTTGAATTTGAAAGTCAAGGATTTAAAGGAACACATATAGGAATCAGTCCTAATAAAGATAAAAGCGTACTGTTTCCGGAGAGCGTAAGGTATACGCAGTCAGTCCGGTGTCCTTATTGCGGCGGTAGCTATGGACATGAACGTATCTTACAACAAGCTTGTAACAAAGCATTTGCCCAAAGCACAGATTGTATATGATCGGTTTCATATGCAGTCACAATTTGGCAGAGATGTTCTCGGTGTTGTTCGTCTGGATGAAGCTTGCAGGCTTAAAGCCAAAGCAAAAGAAATCCTTGTCGATATCTCGAATGATACCGACAAGGATACTATGAAATCTCTTAAACAAGAAGCTAAATCAGAAAAGCAGGGATACAGCCAACTCAAGAAGCGAGCTTGTAAAAGATGTTCAGGGTAGGTGCGTTTTGTGAACTGTCGTATGCGAAAGGAAGAACATATCAAAATGGCTTTTTGACAAAGAACAATGTGTATAACTTCTTGACGAAATGGAAATGTTATGATAATATATAATTAATCACAGATTTTCATAAATTTGCAAATTAGAGGTGCGTTATGAGATATATTACACGAGAGCTGGAGCGTAAGTTTCTCAAGCTCAATGATTTCTTTAAAGTCATCCTTGTGACGGGTGCAAGACAAGTCGGCAAAACAACAATGCTGAAACACTTGTCATCTTCGGACAGAACCTATGTAACGATGGATAACGCAATGGCAAGAGAGCTTGCTCAATCTGATCCTGTACTTTTTTTTCAGACCTACAAACCCCCGATACTCATTGACGAGGTGCAGAAAGCACCGGAGCTGTTTGAACAAATCAAGGTGATTTGTGATGAAAGTGGGGAAAAGGGTCTTATATGGCTGACCGGTTCACAGCAGTACAAGATGATGGAACGAGTACGAGAGACTCTTGCCGGAAGAATTGGAATACTGGAGCTGTACAGTTTGTCTGCAAGAGAAAAAGCAGGAGTTGTGTTTGATGCTGATTTGGACTTTTCACTTGATACCTTACAGGCAAGACAAAGAAAGTTGCCCAAAAATGATGTAGTGCAGGTGTTCAATCACATTTGGGAGGGTGGTATGCCTCAAGTACAAGGTGTAGATGATGAGCTTCGGCAGGAATATTTCAATTCCTATATTGACACCTATTTAATGCGAGATGTAGCAGAATCCGGCGGTATTACCGACACAGTTCGTTTTCGTAAGTTTCTTGTCGGTTGTGCTGCTCTTGTTTCAGAGCAGGTAAATTATTCTACTCTTGCGGAATCCGCTGACATTGCATCAAGTACCGCAAAGGAATGGCTGAAAGTACTTGTGGGACTTCACATTGTTTATCTGCTTGCCCCATATTCAAACAATGAACTGAAACGGCTCAGCAAAACACCGAAACTGTATTTCTGTGACACCGGTCTTTGTGCTTACCTTTCGATGTGGCTGACGGCAGACACTCTCCGTAACGGTGCTGCAAGCGGTCATTACTACGAAAATTATGTGGTAATGGAGCTTGTGAAAAACTACGCTTACGCTAAATCTAAAGTAAATATTACCTATTTTCGTGATTCTAACGCAAAAGAGATTGATGTTTTCATCGAGGAAAACAATGTCATTCATCCGTTGGAAATCAAAAAGAGTGCTTCTCCTGATCGTCGTGAGGTCAAAAAGTACAGCGTAATTGACAAGGCTTCTTTGAACCGCGGAAACGGCGGCATCATATGTATGTGTGAGGAGCCGATACCGATTGACAAGGATAATTGTTTTATTCCGAGCAATCTAATCTGAATCACTCCCATAGCAAAAGTATATTTTCAAGAAACTAAGCAGAGCCCAAAAGCTCTGCTTTTTGTCTTAGTTTGCCTGGAAAATTACAGAAAAGGAATGAACTAAATGCCTAAGAAAAACGACTTAAACCGTCTCCCCAAAAATCGTGATATACCTTTTTTAATGTTATTTAACTCTGTCTACGCTGTAAATTGTAAATCCGTTGAATTCCTTTTCATCCTTGTAAACAATGACGGAATCCTTTTTGCCGTAATATTGGTTAAGATAATTTTCTTTGATAAAAGTAATGTTTTTATCGATAACATATACATTTCTTCCGTCAACGACCGCCTCATAAATATTTGTTGAGAGGTTGCGGTTCACAAGCTGATTTGTCCGATGAAGATAGCCGAAGCCGTCAACATTATGGAGAAAATCGGAAGAAAATCCCCACAGCGGATGAATATAGTTATCGGTATATGAAATGTATTCTTTAGCTGTTACAGGATCGAGAACATAATAATTTTCGGGATGTCTGTCAACCTCAGTATAAAGATCACTCGGCTTTTTGTCATATGAAACAGGAGTGATATGGAAGAAATATGACACACAACTTGCCACACCTAATATCACAAGTACAATAACCGAAATAAGAACAGTTTTTCTGCTTTTATCTGTAATATCGCTGTATTCATCTTTTCTGAGATGACCGAAATCAAACGAATACATTGTAAACGAAAGAATCATCAGCAAAATTCCGTACATTGTGTATGCCGAAGAATCCATTGCATAACGAACATACATACAAGCCGCAAATCCCACCGCAAAATACAAAGCAGGGAAGAAGGCAAATCTTTTTTTCTGAACGGTAACAAAAACAACCATAACGGCAAGTATTACCGCAAAAGCAATAAGATATGAATCAAAATTTATAATATGTCCCCATGCATCTGAAAACAATGCACCCGCATTATCAAAGAAATTATACGGATTTTCCCGTTTTTGAATATCTGCAACCTTTTCAAGGGCAGCAGTATTCAGTCCATTGTTTTCATCATAATATCCGTCAACAAAAAGTTCATACTCATTTGCCGAATTTATTCCGACCGAATTAAGCTCCTCACAGTAATCGGAATAGTTTGGAAAAGCATTATCATCGGTCTTATCGGCAAGGACGCTGTATCTGTACAACCCCGAAGTTTCTGCATTTGCATTATTGACCGAATATGAATAATATTCAAGACCGCAGCCGACAAGAACAATAAAGACAAATACAAGCACAAAAGGTCTGAAATACCAGAAGAATTTTCTGAACGGCAACTTGTACTTTCTTTTTGCAATCATATCACCGATGAAGAATGTAATAAAAAATGCAAGTCCCACAAAGAAATATTTGAAGCATAAAAATGTTCCGAATATAACTTCAAGTACACCAATCCAAAATGGGAGAGAGTACCTTTTATTTCTGATTGCATTAAGTGCCATCAGAAACCCTGCCGTAAGCAGCAAAGCTGCAGTTTTACTGCTTAAAATGTTTGAATAATGGTCAAAAGAAAACAAAATATTCAGCACAAGAGTGAATATGAAAGCCTTGTGCTTTCCGAATTTATCGGCAAAAACAAATGTAACAGAAGAAAAAGCGGCACAGGAGAGAAGAATTTGAAAAAGTACAAAACAGTTGAAATTCAAAAGAATGTACTGCAATGAACCGGTAATTGTCGCAAAAATGTAGTTAATATCATTATTGTAATAGTTATGATACTGACAGATATATAAAGAATTGTAAAAATCGTCAGCACTGTCATAGGAAAATGCAGTAACACCTATAATCAAAGCCATAATAACAATATTAATTGCCAAAGCAAAGAAGGTCTTGCTTTTTAGTGCGTTTAATATTTTATCTTTCATAATAACTCCTCTGCATTATCTTTCTTGTTTAAAAATCACTTTCTTGATCTTCTTTCGTTAATCAAAAGCTGAAGATTCTTCTGTTCGTAAGTATTAAATTTAACATTCTTCTCAAATTCTTCGGGTGTATATTTGCCCTCATACCATGACTGCGAGTTAAAGTATGCATTAAGGCTTGCGTCTTTAAAAATTCTGCCTCGTCTTGCATAAATCTCATTAATTGCAAGCTGTAAGTCGTCATCACTCAAAGCGCTTACCTGTGCGTTGCTGAGATATGAAGAATCGCTGTTAGGGAAGATAAATCCGCCGTTATTATTAGTGTTTGTATTGCTTGATGACTGTGCATTTGAACTCTGTGAATTTGAATTGCCCGATGAGCTGCTCTGACTATTTGATGACTGCTGAGCCTGTGTTGCAGGAGCTTCCGTTTCTCTCTGAATCTGTCCGCTTGAGATAACAAGTTTAACAACTGTACCCGTACTTGCGCTTGTGTCACCTTCCGGAGTCTGAGAGATAATATATCCTTCCGGATAATCATAACTGTATTCATAGTCAGAAATTTCAACGGTAAATCCTGCCTGTTCAAGAAGCTTTTTACCGTAACTGTAACCGTAACCGACAACAGGAACAACATTGTTATATGAAGAAGATGTTGTAACCTGTTCCGTTGTAGTAGGCATCGCCGTACTCGGCGCCTGTGTGGTTACTTCTGCAGATGTTGCAGTTTCGGCTGTAGTAGTTTTATTGTCAGTAGATGAATTTGACAAACCGTTATAAACGCAGAAACCGATAAATCCGAGTGCGGCGGCAATTACAACGGCACAAAGAATAATGATAAATTTATTCTTCTTTTTCTTTACATTTTCTTTATTATCTTCTTCATCTGCATATCCGAATTCATTGTCATTATCTTCAAAGCTGTTATCGTCAAAGTCGTTTTTTTCTTCAATTTTTTTAGTATCGTCAGCTTTATTGTCAGTACGCTTAACAGACGGCTCGTCCTCAAAAAAATCACCGTAGTCCTTGCTTGATTCATTGCTTGTAAGAACATTTTTATGCTCTGCACCGGAGTAATCGTCAAACACTTCAACGCTTGTAACAGGAGGAAGAACTTCCGGAGCTACTTCGCTGTTGCTTGAAACATCTTCAAATTCTTCAGTTTTTTTATCTGTAACAGTTTGTTCTTTCTTGTCATCTTCACTTGATACGGAACTGATATCTTCAAATTCAGGCTGTTTTTCTTCTGATACTTCGTTAGTTTTAATCTCAGAATTTTCAGACTCATCAACTGCATCTGTCACATCAACAACCTCAAATCCGCCGTTTTCATCAGCATCAGGCTCACTGACTTCATCTGAATCTACAGGAGCATTACCGTCAACAGGCAGGGATCCTTCACCGGCTAAAACTTCGGCAATGCCAAGCTGTTCGCCGCCTTTAAATTCATTATCAAGAACAGCGTCCTCAACTGTCTGAACCTCATCTTTATCGTCAAAATTATCCTGCGGTTCAGTCGGCTCTGTATCCTCAAATTCATCATAATCATATTCTTCAAATACATTTCCGTCAAAATCCGTGTTTTCGGGAACAACAACATCGGGATTCGGAACAGGGGAGGATGTACCTATTTCAGCCTTGATAGATGTAAGAGCATTTTTAATGTTGCCTGCATTTTTCCATCGGTTTGTATTATTCGGCTGACATGCAATTACAATAACACTCTTGAGTTTTTCATCACCCTCAGACGGTGCGGTAACAGCCTTGCCCGAAAATCTTTCTTCACAGGCATTCTTTCTGTCGCATGAATCACTTTCAAACGGAATTTTACCGCCGTTGCACATTGCATACATAATTATTCCGACAGAATAAATGTCGGTTGTATAGTCAACATTTTCCTGCTTATAAACCTCAGGCGCAACAAATGAGGTATCCGCAATCTTGCCTTCAAAATCTGTAAATCCGCCGATTTTATACCTTCCGTCAGCGGTTACAAAAATATTCTTTGGCGAAATATTACCGTGAAAAATATTCTTTGCTTCCAAAGTTTCAAGCATTTCACTCATCTGAATACCAAAATCAACAACTTCATCCTCAGCGAAAGTTTTGGTTTTCATAAGTTCTTCAAGACTTGTGAGTTCTTCTGTAAATATGTACAAATCACAGGTTTTTTTGTTCTGATTATCCTGAACATAAACATCCAGATAGTTTGAAACACCGTCAAGCTCCTTAACCGATTCAATAAAATCAGCCTCTTCGGTAAAATACTCGGCACGTTCATCGGTATAATTGCTTTTGCCGACAAATGCGTGTCTGAGAATCGCATTTTGAGCAGTATTTTTATCAATCTTTCTTGATACCTTGTAAACTTCACAGCCGTTGTCTTCCCCAACAAATGAAGTAACCTTCCAATCCCTTAAATCTGCCGGCAATTTAATTGTTTTTGCCATACTAACACTCCTTAAATATTTCCTTATTTTTCATATTATATCTAAATCAAGGTCATTAACCCTCACTATCTCATTCTCCGGATTATTGTACCATATTACGAGCTGTTTTACCATAGATATTTCAATTTTTTAAAAAATAATTCTAATTTGTAATTAAATCCGACATAAAAACAGCAGTCCGCCTAAACGAACTGCCGAAAACATAATTTCAGTAAAATATCTTACTCGATCTTATCTGATTTTTATTTTTTCCTTTTTGTTGACTCCGATAATTCCGCCTATTCCTCCTCCCAGAACAGATGACATCAGCTTTAGCAGGGTTAGTATCGTTATAGGCTCACCGTTAAAAATCAATGAAATAGAGGTTATGACAAGAAAAATAAAAAATCCTGTCAGCGAACCCACCGCAAGACCTGCACTTCCTGTAATTCTTGATGATATTATTCCCGACATCAGCGTTGCAACACCGACCATGCCGACCGTGCAGTAATCAAGTATATCTGCTGAAATTACTCCCGATGACATCATCACGGCTGCAAGCAAACACATCAAAATTACCAGTATAAGTATTCCGCATACTGATGAAAACAAAACAGCCTTTGCAAGTAGTTTTTTATCAGACATAAAACAACCCCCGAATATATTCTGTTACAAATATATTCGGGGGAAAGAACATTCATTCAAAAAGTTATTCTTTTGTAGCTTTAGTTTCGTCAGAATCTTTCTTCTTGCCAAAACCGAAGAAGCCTTTCTTTTCAGGCTGACCTGCCTGCTGTGGCTGTTCCTTAACTGTGTCAACAGTAGAAATACACCACTTTTTAAACTTCATCTTAACTCTGTCGGAGCCTGTTTCAATGATGATAGCGTCCTCGTCGTCCTTAATGGCAACTACTCTGCCCATAATTCCGCCGATTGTTGTAATTTCATCACCGATCTCAAGAGAGTTACGAAGCTGAGCTTCTTCTTTTTTCTTCTTTGAGTTAGGTCTGATGAGGAAGAAATAGAGAGCTGCAAAAATAGCAACGTAGAAGAGAATCATAAAAATCATACTTGATGACTGATTTCCGCCGCTTGCACTTGCTTCTGCAACTACAGGTAAAAAGTTTGTCATTTTCGTCATTCCTTTCATACAATGTATTGATTATATCAGTTTTAATCACATCTTGCAAGTATTTTTTCTGTTTTGAAAAAATATTAGATACGCACGCCTAAAATGTTGCGATATTTCTCGTAAAATTCCATATATGTGCCGTTATCAAGCTGAGTTCTGATAACTTCCATAAGATTATTGTAAAAATAGAGGTTGTGCAAAACAGCAAGTCGCATTCCGAGCATCTCACCGCTCTTGAGAAGATGTCTTATGTATGCCCTTGAAAAGTTTCGGCAAACAGGGCAGTCACAATGCTCGTCAATCGGAGATTCATCTGTTTCATATTTTGCATTATTGATGTTACGCACTCCGTCCCAAGTGAAGAGCTGACCGTGTCTTGCGTTTCTGCTCGGCATAACACAGTCAAAAAGATCAACG
>UMDI01052168.1_pt1 | contig 9397 bp, 8 predicted proteins | sample 1964451 | NCBI WGS metagenome assembly UMDI01 (sample SAMEA4835990, study PRJEB28245) | human gut metagenome | biome: gut microbiome; material: fecal sample | place: Denmark | collected 2008 | reverse complement strand
TACTATTGTAGAGAACAAAGGAAAGTCATACACAACGGAACAATCGTGGATCAACTTTCCGTCGGTCAATTCCAGTGAGAAATGGATCGGTGGTGTACTTGCGAAAAACGGGAAGATTTATTGCATCCCACATTACGCATCAAAGATCCTTGTCATCGACACCACTACTGACACGGCAACGACGATACCAACGGAATCAGGGAATCTCAAATGGTTCGGGGGATGTCTCGCTCCGAATGGGAAAATCTATGCCATCCCTCACACGTCCAGTAAGGTTCTTGTAATCGATCCTGAGACCAACGAAACCCATACGTTCTCAGGGATGGGCGGGAACCGGAAATGGGCAGGCGGTGCCCTCGGTCCAGATGGAAAGATCTACTGTATTCCTAATGAGGAATATAGGATCGGGGTGATTGATCCTGAAACGGAAAGTGTTGAGACATTCGGCAATGTAGAGATCAATATCGGTTATGGTTGGAAATGGAGAGGTGGTGCTCTTGGTCCAGATGGTTACATTTACGCATTCCCTTCGTATTACCAGAACAACTATGTGTTGAAGATCAACCCTGTGAAGAGAACAACTCAACTTATTGAACACGGACTTTCCGCAGCATCAGGTGAACTGTTCCAAGGTTGTGTGTTTGATTCTGACAAAGGAATCTTTGGTGTAAGTAATTGGTTTGACAGTCTTACAAGGTATTCGACCGCGACCGGAGAAGTTTCAAGGCATGGATTTCTCGGAGACGGGACTAACAAATGGTTCGGTGGTTGTCTAGCCCCTAACGGGAAGCTATATTTCGCTCCATCTGATAACAGCAACATCCTTGAGGTTGATCCGGATACACTTACCACCACCATGCTTCCGGTTGACACGTCCCACGGTTTAAGCTCTAAGTTCCACGGTGCAGTAGTCGCTCCGAACGGAAACATTTACTTCATCCCGTATGGGTCGGATGCCGTCCTGAAACTCACGTTCAATGGTCTCACTCCGTTTGAAGCAGATGTCTGTGAATCTTCATGGCTCAATAAGTTCTAACGAGTATAGGTACCCACTTGAAGCGTCAACTACCCTCTCCTAAAGGAGAGAGCTTGCTAGGTCAAGCCTAGTACACTGTATCATCTCAGATACAGGGCTCGTTGTATGGGTGAGCCCGATTACTGGGTGATCAATGACACTCCAGAAGATGAGAACCTCCAACCGATCACCCCAGCTGTAGCTGATACATATCTGTATATAGATGAGGGACAGGATCCTTACAACGAAGATGGTACTTCCAAATCTTGGTCGACTTTTATGACAAGTTATGGAACGGTCACTGTTCTTCACAACCGTATGAGTTGATGTGCACTATGCTACTTGGTAAGGATCAACACCTTACCAAGTAGCATGTTATGAAACAAGGAGGACATTATGTCTAAATCAAAGATCTATGTGAACGGCTCGTGGGTTGACCTAGAGGGAGTAGATATTCAATTCGCAGTTGCACAATCCGCTGGTGATGAAGCAATAAAACAAGTTGTGGTACGACCAGTTACTATTGCTGCCGACGGCACCAGCACCTATAGTGGTGAGGCAAGGACCGTACTATACACATTCGATATCCCAACTGGAGCGTAACTCATGAGTATAACAACGACATCAGGAACCGTATTGAACGGATTGTACGTCGGTTCGTCTACACCGGTAGCGAACCAAAAGGGATTGTTGATTGACAACAAATATTTCATCCCATTGGTCGAAAGCTCTAGTTCTGGTACTGATACATCCGATGCTACGGCAACAGCCAGCGATATTTTACAGGACAAGACAGCTTATGTCAACGGTGAAAAAATCACGGGAACGATAAGCTCTTATACCGGCTCAAGCCTGATTATACCGGGCGTTGAAGATAAAGTATTATCAACCGCTGAAGGAATCTACCTGCCAAAAGCCGTAAAGGTCGCAGGCGAATCCGACCTGCTGGCGGAGAACATCAAGAAAGGTGTAAGCATCTTTGGCATTGTAGGGACGCTGGAGAGCTCAGACGGCACCTCGGCTGAGTATTACAAGTGTGCATCTGTAAGTTCTGGAACAAGTGGGGAACAGCTGGAAGGTCGCCTTATGACTATGTCGTTTATTGATGTAGTTGACTTCACTTACAACACAGAACCCACAGTTATTCATCTGACGATGACTGACACCACCAAGACAGGGCTTGATAGGGAATGGGTTAGTTCTGACGGGGTATACACGTTCAAGAAATACGTGAATACTATGGAAGGTTATATTTCGTGGGGACTTTACAAGAATAGCGACAATACCTACTCGCACTATATCACAACGGGACTGCTCGATCAAAATAAAATATCGTCGCCAGATGGGGAAGGTATCACCATCGATTTGAGGGACCCGTGGGAGATAACGCAGTTATACAGCGAGGCTGGCTTCATGGATACCAAAGAGATATCATGGGGACATTCGCAAGAGGCTGTTGGTGGAAAAACGTGGAGTGGCTACAAGGCTGTGTTCGACTCCACAGCTGGAACGTGGAGCTTCGAAGATACTGTAACGGAAGGATTGAACTACTCAGCGGTAACACCAGTGCCTGGATTCATCTATAACGACGACTGTACAGTGTTCGTTAAATCGTTGTATGTTGGAGTGGCTGAAATACCAACTGATAACTTATTCTATTATCTGCCCTTAAGTGAGAATTATAACACATCCGTTGGTGCCGAAACTAGCATAGGTACAGGTACGCTCTCCTTTACATCGGAAGATAGCATAAAGTGTGCAAAATTCGATGGTACACAATACCTGAATACAACCTCGTTGGTCAATCAACCCAACATGACGTTCTCTTTCTGGGCAAAGAAAACAGGTACAGACAGCGGAGTCGTGATAGGACAACCTTATAACTCGTATATAGCGCTTAGTAACACTTCACTGTCACTCATGACAAATGCTACTGATACATCTGTCAATGTGAATACCACTACCTGGCATCACTATGCTGTTAAGAAGGTTGGTGTACAGTGGTCGGTGTATGTGGATGGTGTCCTTGAACATACATGGTCTGGAAACGACTTTGACCGCAGTGGAAGCACTATGCGTATTGGTGTTCATGGATATAACCAATCGTACCTTCGGTTCAATGGTTATTTAACATCAATACGTATTTATTATAAAGCACTCACCGATGCTGAGATTGTAGCTCTCTCCAAGGAACTTTCACCAACGAAACAATAACGTGATGTTAACCAAGTTATTAAAATAAGAAGGAGATGGTTATGGCTGAACTAATCGACAATGTGGAAGTGAAGCTCGGTAGAGCGATCCGTGTTAAGAACTTAGACCCTCGTAAAGGAGAAGCTGAGAATTACATCGCTCTCCAAGTGGAAGATCTGGATGGGGAGAACGAACGTTGTATCCTGTTCACAGAACATGAACTGGATCTCTGTCCTGTATTGGACATCACTTGGGATCTGGTTCCCGGAAGACTGTATCCGTATGCTGATAACCAGTATACTGGATATATCGTCAAAACATTCACTTACAGTAAAACACGAGATGAGTGGTACATCGTTGTGAGACGTATTTCCACTCATCGTCTGGAAGTGGCAGATGAACGTGCTATGAAAAACCCAGAAGATTTAACCCACAAATCCTGGCTTGTTGACTGGTTAGATTGATGAAATATAGAGGTTGTGCACCACTCTGTGCACAACCTCTATAGATCCATGTATTTCCAAGGCTCTTTTATATTAAAAGACATGCTATGCTTAGTAACTATTCACAAGAAAGGAGTCTTTTATGGGAGTCGTAATCAATCCCGGAGAAAGACCCTGGTATGTCTCTCCAACAGGTGTCACGTTCGTCGGTAAGACTCGAACTTACCAGACATGGGATGACATGTTGAAGGAACAGTATCCAGGTAAGTTAGCGTGGGTAGTGGATGCATCCGGAGATCCAACAGTCAATGTAGGATCAGCTCTCTATACTTGGAGAGAATATCAAGGTTGGGTCAAGATCTATGAGACTGAATCTATGGATCTGGATATCAATGATGCGATCAATATGTTTGTTGGATGGGTTGCCAGTCCAGAGCAACTAAACACACTCTATCCGACTGGTAAAGATGGGATGTTCGCGATCGTTGGTACCACAGATACGATCTGGGTGTGGGATAGTGAATCCGGAGCCTGGGTGGATACTGGACAGGATCAAGTCATGATCAACAACCAGTGGGATAGTATCGAGAACAAACCAGACTACTTCCCATCAACCTTCGAACTGGTGGTCAACACAGAGAACAATCAGACACTGTCTCAGACGATCAACGACTTGACCTTGGTTGATGCAGACTTGACGAACCGTCTGGTTAACGTAGAGAACAAACTCTCTAATATCCAAGTTTCCGATATTCAAGGATTGCAAGAGACCTTCGGACGCCTGAAACCCATCGCATTCACTGCAAGTTGGAATGACCTGGTTGATATCCCAGGATCCTTCGCCCCTACTGCACACAAACATCCGTGGTCGGACATCACCAATCCCCCTGATTTTAGTAGGGTTGGGCACCAACACGTATGGACCGATATCCACGAAGTTCCGAACTTCGCACTAGCGAACCACAACCACGATACAGTCTATGCACCAAGGATCCATACACACACGATCACTGAGATCGTGAACCTTCAAGAGAGTCTGGAAACTCTATGGATCGGTGTTGATGCGAAGATGTCGAAGCCAACCTCCATCACAACAGGACAGATGGTCGTTCTTGGAGAGGATGGAGCCTATATCGGACAAGACATCCCTGGTGGAGATGTAACCTCAGAAGAGTTCAACAATCTGATCAACAGAGTAACGGTTGTCGAATCCACCAATAAAGATTTGGAAGAACGTGTGGTTGCTCTGGAAGAGGTGGTGTTCGAAGTAGATCAGTTGGCTGATCAAGCGTTGGATCTCCTCGGATACACTGGACACAGGGGGTGATATCATGCAACTGCTTGACAAACAACGCAAGATCGTAGAGTTGCTTCAACCTCTTCTGGAAGAGTGTAAGGAGGCACTTCGTGGTAAGAAAGTAACACTTCCCACAAACATGGGCCTGGCTCAGGTTCCTGATTTCATCAACCTGATCGAACAGAGTGAGTTCGAGTTCTTCATGAACTTCTTCCTGATCGACTCGGTTGGTTCTCCGGATATCCCGAATACAGGACAAGCGTGGTATGGAAGTGGACTCACAACAGAGATCGTCGGGTTGGATCCTGTTCCTGAGAACTGGTCGTTCTTGACTCCGATCAACTTTCAAGATCACACGTTTACACCGAACACGCAACTGAACAAACGTGGTTGGGTTACTGCTACACAGTCTCAAATCCATCCAGCGTATGATCAGTTCGACAACCAACTTCCAACATCGTTCGGGTTCCAAGGACTTGTGTCTGTTCCAGACAACATGGTCTACATGCCACCTGAAGAATTTGAAACAGAGGAGACTACGTAATGTGGTTTAAACATATGCCTGCTAAGTGGTATTACATCGATCCCACTCAGCAGTATAACGACAGTATCGATTGGGATCCTGCAGAACATGACGGATCTTCGATCACCAAAGCGGATCGAGAACTTCCTGCTACTTTGGTAGACGGGACGGTCTATCTGATCCGTAGATCGAACCATCAACACGTGACCGACGAAGGAGCATCTTATCCACGTATCTGGTGTTACAACAACAGTGCTGGTTGTGAACTTCCCAATGGATCTATGCGTGTTGCCATTGTCGGTATGCCGAAACAGGATGACCCTGTGTTCGAATACATGCCAGAAGATGCCAAGACACAGTGGGGTCCCGATACGACAGAGTACGCTACACTGGCTCAGAACTACAATCGGTACATTCAGAACAATGCGTTCATCCGTTTGAATGCACGTGATGTTGTGATCTACAACCTCAGGATCCGCACATTAACGATGTGTAACGACAATAGTGGTTATGACCGCGGTAAAGGATTTATCTATGCCAATTGTGAAAACTTCGAAGCATCGAAGATTTACAGTTGTATGATCCACGGAGATATCTTAGATCCATCCGATGTTACTGGGATCTGGTTTACCAGTGTAATGAACGATAGATACACTTGTTGTCCAATACTGTTCGATGTAGCGTACACCAACACATGTCATATTTCTGACAGTGTTTTGATCAGTAAAGGTGATTGTCGAGAGAGTGGCGGATATATCAATCTGTATTCCAGATTCGGTAACTGTACCGTTGAAAACATCACCATACACAGCATTCCGCTGGCTAACAATTACGATGGTAACTCACGCTTCAATCACAACGGATTTATCCACTTCACATCCGAGAGCACGTATCGTTCGCTTTCCAAGATCGATGTTCACAATATCAACATGTACCTCTATCGAGCCAAGATCAATAGTAACTACGGACGTCATCGTAAGTTGTTGACTGGACAAGCCAATCTCTGGAATGTCCATGACATCACAATCGAAGAGGCAGCCGATGAAAACCAGCTTACAGACGCATCGATCAATAAAACGCTTTATGGCTACTTCTTTGAGCTGAGTAGTTTTAACCCTGGGTGCATTGTTGAGAACATCACATGCAATCTTCCGAAGTGCAAAGGGTTGAGCCTTCTTAATTACACCATCGACTACAGAGATCGTGAGTATGAATGGTTTTTCACACCGAAGAGTCAGTGGCATATCCTTCGAAACATCTCATTCATCGGAGTTGGTGAAGGGGAGGATGGAGCAGGTACTTGGGGATCTACAGATACTGTGGTGTTCAATATTGACAACCAACAGTGTCGTGAAAACAGTATGGTCAACAACGGTCTGAATCCCACCTGCGATCAGCTGATCCTGCAGAACATCAACATCAAATCTTACTACAATACCAATGCATCTGGATTTGGTGCTACTGGTGCGATGTTGGATATGGTGAACAACCACCTCCAGTGCAAAGTCGCACTCCGAAAGTGCACGGGTAAGATCGGTTCGATCAAGACTTATGCCGTCGGTAGTGCATTCACTGATAGTTCTGGTGCGAACCTTGTTTACATTGGTGCTATCACTTGTAACCGGAATAATCCAGACAGTCCTTATACAGGTCAGCAAGCGATCTCTCCATCCTGGAGATCCCAGATCTTGGTCGGTTCCACGAATACCAAGTTCATCCAGGACAACAACTTCTCCAATGAATCAATCAGCAACAACAACGATCACATGTATCTCTGTACTTCCGATACGCTGGAAGGTAACTTCGTGGCGCGCAATAGGCCAGCCAAAGCAGAGACCTGGTCGGTCTATCGTACTGGTGGACATTCCTGTACATTGAGGTTCGTCTGTGAAGTTGCGGATATCGCGAACTATCCTCTCCGTATCGGGGATCTTCCCTTCGCTGGTATCAAACGTCACCTTCAGAAAGGCATCAACAAATGTACTTTCTACATGACGATGTTTGGATACAACGACTACTCCCAGATCAAAGACAAGATGCGTTTCCGGGCGAAACTCCCGTCTGGTCTTTATGTTGGATCGAATGGTGAGTGGTCGGAAGACAACGAAACCGTCTGGAACAACATCGAACTCAACACCTCCTACAAATACACCTTCTATATCGATATGGAAGAAGAGGGAGATGTGGAGTTTAGCTATCAATTCTGGTGGTACATGCTCGGTGGTTACACCTACCTGGATCCGTTCCCTGCGATCGAGCTCGTCTCTCAGTGAAGAGGAATCATTCGCCTGTTCGTTCCTCTCTAATCAAAACTAGAAACAGGTAACGACAAACAGGTTCGTTAACACAACAAGTGATCAAGGAGATCTGATCGTAGTACCATCGTTCTCCTTGGTCGAACATTAACATAAAGGAATTCACTTATGGGTTCTATTATCAATCCCAACGAGAAACAGACTTGGGCTATCACAGCTCAAGGCATCACGGTCATGGGCAAAACGAAGTCCTACAACACTTACGAGGAGATGCTTCGCAGTCCTGATCCCGGACTGATCAATTACGTTACGGATGCATCTGGAGATCCAACTGTTCACAGTGGATTCGCCGTGTACCGCTACAGCAATGGTATCTTCACCAAGATTTACGAAGGTGAGATGATGGATCCGGATCTCGGTATGACCTTCGAGTGGATCAAAATCGTCGGTGGTCCGACTTCTACTCCCACCGATATCGATGCTGCTGTTGAGAAAACACAGCCGATGGAGATCCAGAAGGACGATACCGGACGGATCGTCGGACTTGCGGTCAACGGCATCCTGCTTGCCACGGAAGAACAGATCACTGAACTGGAAGGCAAGACCGCTGGTGCTCTGCATTTCAAGGGTGTTGTCGAGAACAAGGAAGCTCTTCCCACGGAAGGCAATGAACAAGGTGATGTCTACGTCGACAAAGAAGGCAAGGAATACGTCTACGTCGATGGGACTGGGTTTGAAGAGTTCGGTTCGATCACCGATCTGACCAACTACTACACCAAGGATGAGATCACCTCGATCCTGACAACTTACCTTCCCCTGACCAACGGAGTCTTCTCTGGTCTGGTTTATATGGAAGAAGCGGCTACACCCAATGCTGCGCAGAATATCGTGGTTCTCGGATCCAACGCCATCATGAACCGCATCTCGATCGGCCAACAGGATCCCACTGGGTTCGATGCTGACAAGCTTTACAGCTTCAAGTATTTCGAAGCTGGTCCGCTCGGTATGAAGGGATTCGTGAACTATCTGAAGTCCAAGGGCGTGGATGATGCGATCACCTCTGCGATCCGTACCAACGGTGTCCAGATCCAGGATACTGGCAAGAAGATCTCCGACATCCCGTTCTACCAGACTTTCCAGAACGCCAACGACGATGCTCCTCGCAAGACCATCCAGCTGGCGAACCACGATACTATCTCTGGTATCAAGACGGATGGAACGGGTGTGAACATCGCCATGGTCAGTAAGTGGGATAAAGTGGATCTCGGATCCGCGAGTATCCAGCTCAACCTGAACAGCTCCGAACGTCCAACACTCAACGATGCAGATCCGATCGTGGTCCAGGCTGATCTCGCAGACTATGCGAAGTTTGAACCCAACACCTCCGATCCGAATCGTCCTGATCGCAAAGTTCTCACGCTGAAGAACGATGATAACATCTGTGGTTACACCACGGCTGGTGGCTCTGTCAACCTTGCTATGGTGAGCAAATGGGATGTTGCGGATTTCGGTTCCACCTCTGTCCACATGAACCTCAACAGCAAAGATGCTGTTACGGTCAATGACAAAGATACCGTCCTTACGGATGCCAACTACAGTGAGTTCATCACGATCCCGTCTCTTGAAGGACTGGCGACGGAAGAGTCCGTTCAAGCTCAGATCGCTCAGGAA
>UMDI01012756.1_pt1 | contig 9444 bp, 8 predicted proteins | sample 1964451 | NCBI WGS metagenome assembly UMDI01 (sample SAMEA4835990, study PRJEB28245) | human gut metagenome | biome: gut microbiome; material: fecal sample | place: Denmark | collected 2008 | reverse complement strand
AGCGGCAGCCTGTGGGATTGATGCTTTGATCCACGCGGAGGAATCTTATGTTTCCCTGGATGCATCCCCGTTTTCCGAGGCCATGAGTGAAAAAGCCATGGAACTGATCGGTCGGAGCATCCGCAGTTACGTGGCAGACCGCAGCAATCTTGAGGCAGCTTCCGATATGCTGGCAGGTTCCCTGTTTGCAGGAATTGCTTTTTCCTGGGCAAGGCTTGGAAATATCCATGCAATGAGCCATCCGGTCAGCGCTTTTTACAATGTGCCCCATGGGGTTGCAAATGGAATCCTTTTTCCATATATCGTGAAATATAACGAAGAGGCAGCATTTCAAAAATATCGAAAGATCTATCATTACATTTCCCCGGAAAAGAAAAATGCATCTGAGTTTTCGAAGGGAATGCTGGAGCAGGCAGTACGTGAGCTGAACACACAGGTTGGGATTCCGGCAAAATTATCTGACGCAGGGGTTACGGATGAGCATTTTTCCCAGATGACAGACGATGCCATGAAAAGCGGAAACATTGCGGTGAATCCGTGGAAAACCGGGTGGGAGGATATTCTGGCGCTGTATAAAGAGGCGTTGTAAGTGTAAATATTTGAGGTGTCTAAGTATCTGACCTGTCACATGGCAGATACTCAGAAAATCTGTACCGAAATCTTGGTAAGATATTCCTCCGAGGAATCAGCGGCCAGCTCATCGATGATCGCTTCTTTATAGGAATACTGCCCGGTACGAAAGCCATTTTCATCGATCCACTGAAACAGCTTCCTGTAAGTTTCCTCCGAATCATAGTAATCCCCCTTCAGATAAGCCACCGCATAAGTGCCGGCAGGCTTGATATGGAAGGGGAAATCTTCCGGGCGGTCAATGACTTTGGTGAAAAAATATGCATAGGTATCCAGATGTCCCTGGCGAAGTTCCGAGACATCCAGCATGGCGCCATAAGGATGGCCGGCATTCAGATTGTTTTTGTTGCAGTAGCCGATGTGGCTGCAGAGGGTGTGGATGATGGCCTCGTGGTCATTGGTGTTTAATGGATCACTTAGGATCATATATTCTTCCGGTGTATATTCCTGGAAAATATGTTCCGTGCTGCTCCCGGCCTGGTTGCTTTCCAGCTTTTCCTGGAGAGAAACAAGAGCAAGCTTCGTTTCGATAACCTGACGTGTTTTTCGGATTCGTTCTTCTTCTTTTAAAACTTCTTCCCGTTGTTCGAGAAGGAGTTTTTTTAATGCCTGGGGATTGCGGTGGTTTAAGAAGGCCCCGATTTCCCTGAGGGGCATGCCAAGTTTACTTAAACAGTTGATGGTAAAAAATACATCAAACTGGCTTTCGCTGTAATAACGGTAGCCACGGTCATCGGTATAGGCAGGTTTAAACAGCCCGATCTCATCGTAATGGATCAGTGTGCGCTTGTTTGTGCCGCAGAGACGTGCAAAATCTCCGGTTTTTATGCATGGATCATTGAATTTTTGCATAAATATACAATTCCTCCTTGACTATAACGTAACGGTATATTTTATTATATAGCTGTTTTGAGAGGAACGCAACGGACAGAGTGGACGGACTTAAATGGAACCAGTCTGTCCTGAAAAATAAGAGATACCTGCACAAGAATAAAAAGGAGAGAAAACCATGCCAAAATTAAGTGACCGCGTTAATACATTTACAGATTCCGTGATCCGCCGTATGACCAGGATCAGCGATGAGTACGGAGCTATCAATCTGTCTCAGGGATTCCCGGATTTTGATCCGCCGAATGCAATCCTGGATGCACTTGCAAAAACAGCCTACGAGGGACCGCACCAGTACTCCATAACCTTCGGAGCAGAAAACTTCCGTGAAGCCCTTGCCAGAAAGCAGGGAAAAGCCATCGGAAGAGAGATCAATCCGGAGACTGAGATCGTAGTAACCTGCGGCGGAACCGAGGCTATGATGAGTGCCATGATGACCATCTGCAATCCAGGAGATAAAGTTATGGTATTTTCCCCGTTCTATGAGAACTACGGAGCTGATGCTATCCTTTCCGGAGCAGAGCCTATCTACATTCCGCTGGTACCGCCGACTTATGAATTTGATATCAATCTGGTGGAGGAAGGATTCAAAGCCGGAGCAAAAGCCATCATCGTCTGTAATCCGTCCAACCCGTGCGGAAAAGTTTTCACAAGAGAAGAGTTGACAGCCATCGGTGAGCTTGCTGTGAAATACGACGGCTTTGTTGTGACAGATGAGGTATATGAGCATATGGTCTATGCTCCAAATGAACATGTATGCATGGCATCCCTTCCGGGAATGTACGAGCACACCATCACCTGTAACTCCCTCTCCAAAACCTACTCCATCACCGGCTGGCGTCTTGGATATCTTATCGGACCGGAGGAAGTGATCGAGGGAGCAAAAAAAGTTCATGATTTCCTGACCGTAGGAGCAGCAGCACCACTTCAGGAGGCAGCAGTTGTGGGACTGAATTTCCCGGAATCCTACTATGAAGACCTTCTTGCTTTATATACAAAGAAAAGAGAACATTTCCTTAATGGCCTGGATGAGATCGGCCTGAAGCACAATGTTCCACAGGGAACTTATTTCGTCATGATCGACATTCAGGAATTCCTGGATCTTCCTCAGTTTGCCGGTTATACAGACCTAGAATTCTGCGAGTGGATGATCAAAAACATCGGGGTTGCGGCAGTGCCGGGATCAAGCTTTTTCCGTGAGGATGTCAACAATCTGATCCGTCTCCATTTTGCACGTGAGGAGAAAACCATCGACGAGGCACTTTCCCGCCTGAAGAAAATGAAGGAGCTGTTAAAATGACATACTCAGTGAATTTCGCAAATTATACCATCGGTGAGGATGCGTATCAGAATGTCAGAGAAGTGTGCCGCCATTATGGGAAAAAAGCTCTGCTGATCGGTGGAGAACTGGCGTTGAAAGCAGGAAAAGAGAAGCTTATTCAGGCGCTGGCCTCTGAGATCCAGATCGTAGACACGGTTCTTTTCGGCACAGACTGCACGTACGCAAGAATGGAAGAGCTGGCAGAGCACGCAAAAAAATGCGGCGCAGATATGATCTTCGGCATGGGCGGCGGAAAAGCTCTGGATACAGCCAAGGGAACAGCCGAGAAAGCCGGTCTTCCGGTATTTACCTTCCCGACTATCGCGGCCACCTGCGCGGCAACTACCGCGCTTTCCGTTGTGTATAAAGAAGACGGAAACTTTGACAGCTTTTACTTCTACGACAAATTGGTTCCGCATTCGGTATCCTGATGTTTCTGGTGCCGATCCCGCAGGGAGAGTCCTTCACCACATTGCTGGATTTCCTGAAAAGCTGGATCAAAGGTCTGTTCGGAGGAAGCTTAAGCTACATTATCGTAGTTATCCTGATCGTATCTGCAATCATGAGTACCTATGATTATTTTGCAAAACCGGAGTGGATCCGTAAGAATCATTATCTGACACGAGCGTTTACCATCACACCGCTGTATCTGGTATCCAAGATCATCGGAGCTGTTTTTGCAGTGATGGTCGTATTTAAGATCGGACCGGAAGTGATCATTTCCGCTGATACCGGAGCAACCATCGTGGATCTCTGTGGTACACTGTTCTGTATCGTAGTTGCATTCAGTTTTATCATGCCGTTTCTGACAGACTGCGGAATCATGGAGTTTCTCGGTGTGATCGCCAAGCCGGTGGTACGCCCACTGTTCCATGTACCTGGAAGAGCGTCCGTAGACCTGATCGCATCCTGGTTCGGTGCATCCAATGCAGCGGTAATCCTTACCAGAGAGCAGTACATGAGAGGCTTTTACACAAAAAGAGAAGCCGGTTACATTATGACAAACTTTTCCCTTGTGTCCATTCCATTTTGCCTGATGGTTGCGGATACCATGGGAATCGCAAATATTTTCCCGCCGTTTTATCTGTGCATCTGCGTGGTCGGTATCATCCTGGCAGTGATCATCGCCAGAATCCCTCCGATCCGTATGGTGCCGGATACTTACCGTGAAGCTGTTGGAAAACAGATCGACGAGGAGATCCCACAGGAAAAGGGAATGCTTGCATATGCTGTTGAGATGAGCTGCAGACGTGCGGAAAAATTTACTCTGAAAAACGTAGGCGAAGGCGGCCTGGAAGTTATGGTGGGCATGTTCTTTGACCTGATCCCGATTGTAGTATCCTGGGGAACCCTGGCACTGATCATTGCAACGTACACCCCGTTTTTCAAATGGATTTCCTATCCAATGGGAATGTATCTGAAAGTTCTTGGCGTGCCGGAAGCATTTGCCGCAGCACCGGCCACACTGGTAGGCTTTACCGATATGTTCATCCCGGCACTGCTTGCAGTGACACTTACCTCTGTAAAAACAAAATTTGTCATCGGAGTACTTTCTCTGGTACAGATCATTTACCTTACTGAGGTTGGAACCATCATCATCAAAAGTGAGATCCCGCTGAATTTCTGGAAACTTCTGGTGATCTTCCTTGAGAGAACCATCATTGCAATCCCGCTGATCGTGCTGTTTGCAAACATGATCGGGTTGTAAAATCGGGCTGTAAAAATCGAATTATAAAAAATAAACAGGAGTGAAAAGTTCAGGCTTTCGCTCCTGTTTTGCATAAATAAAAAAGGATATTGTCAAGTCTGTTAAGAGAGGGTATTGCGTTGTATAATAAACAAAAAAATTGAGCGTAAATATTCGCGTTATCGGAGGACAACAATCATGGATTTTCGAATACTACGATATTTTCTCACAGTAGCCAAAGAACAGAGTTTCACAAAAGCAGCCGAACAGTTACATATCACCCAGCCCACCCTTTCCAGGCAGCTGGCCGCCCTGGAAGAGGAACTGGGCGTGGAACTTCTGGTGCGTTCCGGAAGGCACATCACGCTGACAGATCAGGGAATCCTTTTTAAACGCAGGGCGCTGGAGATCCTGGATCTGGAAGAAAAAACCCTGGAAGAGCTGAAAGGCGCCGAGGAGCTGATGGAAGGAACGATCACCGTGGGGTGTGGGGAATTTGTGGAAGTAGAGAGACTGGCTGAAATCTGCAAACGCTACCGGGAAAAATATCCTCTGGTCCAGATTGCCCTGCATACAGCTACTGCGGATACTACTTATGAAATGATGAACAAAGGACTTGTGGATATCGGCCTTTTTATGGAACCGGTAAATACAGAGGGCCTGGATCATATCCGGATTCCAAACAGTGACTACTGGGTAGTAGGTATGCGCCCGGACGATCCCCTTGCAAAAAAAGAATTTATAGAGAAAAAAGATCTCCAGGATAAGCCTCTGATCCTGCCGGAGAGAACCGGAGTCCAGAGCGAGCTTGCCAACTGGTTTGGAAAAGATTTCAGCAAACTTCACATCGCCTATACCAGCAATCTGGGAACCAATGCCGGAATCCTGGCGTTAAAAGGCGCCGGCTATCCCGTCTCCATCGAAGGCGCGGAGAGATATTGGAGAGAAGATCTGTTGGTACAGCGAAGACTTTACCCGGAGATTACATCCAATACAGTAGTAGCCTGGAGGAGAAACATCCCTAATTCCCTGGTGGTGGAGAAATTTATTGAGGAAATCAAGGCCTTTGAGGGGTGGAAGAAGAACTGAGAGGGAATCAGCTGGATTTACAGAAAAATGGTTTCATGGTATCATAGTTTCAGAAAGAAACGGATACTGTGAGGCCATTTTTGATAAGAGGGAGAGAAACCGAATGGGAAGTTATCTGAATCCGGGCGGTGGAATGTTTAAAGCCTGTCTGCGGTCAAAAATTTATGTGGATAAAAGCGGGTTGATCGCAAAAACAAATGAAGTACTGGGAACAGAGCAGCGTTTTGTCTGCGTGAGCAGACCACGACGTTTCGGAAAATCCATGGCTGCTAATATGTTGGCTGCATACTATGGCCGAGGTGAAGATAGTACAGAACTGTTTTCTGATCTCAGGATCCATACAGATAAAAGCTTCCGGGAAAATCTGAACCAGTATGATGTGATCCGGATCAACATGCAGGAATTTTTAAGTGCTGCACCGGACATGGACGAGATGCTGAAGCTTCTTCAGAAACGTATTCTCAGGGAGCTGAAGATACAGTATCCGGATTATATTGACAGTGATTATCTGGTCTTTGCCATGCAGGATGTTTTTGCATATACCAGACATCCTTTCGTGATCCTGATCGATGAATGGGATTGTATATTCCGTGAATTTAAACAGAATATGGAAGCACAGAAAAAATATCTGGATTTTCTGCGTGTATGGCTGAAGGATCAGGAATATGTGGCATTAGCCTATATGACCGGAATCCTCCCGGTGAAAAAATATGGTTCACATTCTGCATTAAATATGTTTACGGAATATTCCATGATCAATCCAAGAGAAATGGCTGAGTTTTTCGGATTTACGGAAGATGAGGTAAAAGACCTCTGCAGTCAGTATAAACGGAATTTTCAGGAGGCACAGGCATGGTATGATGGCTATGAGCTGGTAGCCATAGAGGATGGAAGAAAGAAGACGTATTCCATGTACAGCCCGAAATCTGTGGTGGATGCCATGTTAAGTGGAATTTTTGACAATTACTGGAATCAGACAGAAACCTATGAAGCCCTGAAAGTTTATATCCGTATGAATTATGATGGCCTGAAAGATGCAGTGATAAGAATGTTGGCAGGCGATAAGGTTCAGATCAATACAGGAACTTTTTCCAACGATATGACAACGTTTCAAGGAAAGGATGATGTATTGACACTTCTGGTGCATCTGGGGTACTTAAGTTATCACTGGCCGGATAAGACGGTGACGATTCCAAATAAAGAGGTATCCCAGGAATATATAAATGCCATCAGCACAATGGACTGGAAAGAAGTGATACAGTCCGTTGAGACATCCAGAAAACTTCTGGAAGCATTGTGGAATCTGGATGGAGAAGCGGTGGCGAGGGGAATCAATCAGGCTCACAGAGAAATTTCGGTTCTTCAGTATAATGACGAGAATTCTTTAAGCTGTACCATCAATCTGGCGTTTTATTTTGCCAGAGAGTATTATACGATTATCCGGGAACTGCCAACAGGAAAAGGATTTGCAGACATCTGCTTTATCCCAAGAAAGTTATACGCAGACAAACCGGCAGCAGTCATTGAACTGAAATGGGACAAAGATGCTTATGGAGCCATATCACAAATTAAAGAAAAGCAATATGTAGATGCCCTGAAAGACTATCATGGAAATCTCCTGCTTGCAGGAATCAATTACGATAGAAAAACAAAGCAGCATACCTGTATAATTGAGCGGTATCATAAAGAATAAAATATACACAAATGGGAAAAAGCCTCCCCTGGATACGGAAATCTATCCGCGTTCGGGGGATTTTTTATGATGCAAAAATTATATTATAAACATAAAGATTTATACAACGAACATGTACGGATAAAATATACGATGCTATTGTATAGACAGTAACCAGTCTTGCAGAAACAGAGCAAAATACAGAGAAAGAAGAATACATATGGAGAGCATAGCGGTTAAAAATCTGTACAAAAAATATAAGATATCACAGAGGCAGGAAGGCTTTGCCGGAATGGTGAAATACTTATTCCATCCTCAATATAAAGAGAAGGAAGCCGTAAAAGGAATTTCTTTTTCAATACAGCAGGGTGAATGCGTAGCTTTCCTGGGGGCAAACGGGGCAGGAAAATCAACGACCATTAAAATGCTTACAGGGATCATGAAACCGACAGAGGGAAAGATTTCCGTTATGGGAAATGATCCATTCAGGGAGCGGCTCATAAATGCCGGGAAGATAGGCGTTGTGTTTGGTCAGAAGACACAACTGTGGTGGGATATTCCGGTAAAAGATTCTTTTGAACTGCTGCATAGTATTTATGAAATCCCGGACAACGTTTATGAAGAAAATCTGGATCTGTTTAAGAAAATTCTGGAACTGGAAGAATTTATGGACCAGCCGGCAAGAAAGCTGTCCCTCGGACAGCGAGTAAGGGCAGATATAGCAGCAGCTCTTTTACATGATCCGCCGGTTTTATTTCTGGATGAACCAACAATAGGGCTGGATGTGGCAGTCAAACAGAAAGTATATCAGTTTTTACAATACATAAATAAAGAAAAAAAGACCACGATTTTGCTGACGAGCCATGATCTGAAAGATATGGAATGGTTGTGCCGGAGACTTATCATTCTGGAAAAAGGAGAAATTTTATTTGATGATGAAATAACAAAAATTTTTGATAATTATCCGGAAGCAGAAACATTGGAAGAAATTATTATTGAACTGTTCAATGGAAATACGAAGAAGTAACCGTCTGATTTTGTTTTTCTGAGGAGAGCAAATATGAGAAAATATCTGGCACTGATAAAAGGCGGATTTCTGGAAGGAATTGCTTATAAAGAAAACTTTCTGACAGGATTGCTGGCAAATTTTGTTCAGGTTGTAGTTTTTTACTATGTATGGAAAAGTATTTTTTTATATCATACGGAGATTAATGGATATACATGGGAAATCATGAAAAAGTATGTAATTGTTTCTTTTTTATGCAACAATACATTTTCTTTTGGATTTGAAATGCAGACGACCAACAGTATTATCAGTGGAAATATAATCACAGATCTGTTAAAACCGCTGAGTTACCGAAGTTTGACTTTCTTTAAAGCTGTGGGAACAGCAGGAATGGAATTTTTGATCACATTTTTATGGTGCGGTACTTTTCTGGTAATGTGTAACGGAATGCAGAATATAGAGGTGTGGCGAGTTCTCCTTCTGCTTTTCTCCATACTTTTGGGAATGGGAATCAAATTTAACATCCAGTATATATTTTCCATGTTCTGTTTTTATACAGATAATGCGTATGGTGTTGTAAAAGGGAGAGAAGTTCTGACAAATTTCTGTTCAGGAGCTTTGGTTCCGCTGGCATTGTTTCCTGGATTTTTGCAGAAAATTGTTACGGTTATGCCTTTTTCCGGGATCGTATATATTCCATGCAGCATATTTGATGGAATATTTTGCTGGCAGAAATGCTGGGAAGCACTTTTGTTCCAGAGCGTGTGGAATGTAATATTATTTGCATTTGGAAGCATCTTATGGAAAAAAGCATCTTCCGTTATCGCATTATATGGAGGTTAAAGATGGGCAGATACAGGAAATATTTCAAAATATACCGGAAGATGCAGGAAATGAATATAAAATCCCTAATGTATTATCGAGCAGATTTTCTGATGATGACATTTTTTACATTGCTGTCCCAGGTATCAAATCTGGCTGTTATTGGAATTATCTATACAAATATTCCCACAGTTGGCGGCTGGTCTGTATGGGAAATTTTATTGTTATACGGATATCTGTTATTTTCGGAAGGATGGGTGAATTTTTTCTTTCAGGGATCCTGGAAAATTGCACAGATGGTAAATAAATCAGAGATTGATCGGTTTCTT
>UMDI01002710.1_pt1 | contig 9574 bp, 9 predicted proteins | sample 1964451 | NCBI WGS metagenome assembly UMDI01 (sample SAMEA4835990, study PRJEB28245) | human gut metagenome | biome: gut microbiome; material: fecal sample | place: Denmark | collected 2008 | reverse complement strand
AAATCTAAAAAGGTAAAAAATAATATAGATATTACAAATGGAGGAATTAATATTATGTTTTTACCCAAAAGAGTGTTATATGAAAAAGATTCGGAAAATTACGAGTTAGGACAATATTTATTAAATTTATATAAATCAAAAGGAATTAAATGTGATGTAATAGAAAATCACAATAATATAGAAGAAATGCGAAAAAAAGAAAATTCAGAGTTTAGAGATATGAAGCAAAATCTTATAATTGGAATACGAAAAACGCATAAATTTGTAGAAAATCATAAAATATCAGATTATCTTGTACCATACACATCTTCAGGATGTATTGCTATGTGTTTATACTGTTATTTAGTATGCAATTTCAACAAATGCTCTTATTTAAGATTATTTGTTAACAGGGAAGAAATGTTAAATAAAATTATAAAAGTTGCGAATAATACAGACGATAATTTAGTATTTGAAATAGGAAGTAATAGTGATCTTATATTAGAAAATACCATAACAAACAATTTGATTTGGACAATTGAAAATTTTGCAAAAAGTCCAAAAGGTATGCTTACTTTTCCAACAAAATTTGGAATGGTGGACCCAATATTAAATTTGAATCATAATGGAAAAATAATTGCAAGAATGAGTGTTAATCCCAGTGATATAATAAAAAATATAGAAATAGGAACATCACCACTAAAAATTAGAGTTGAAGCAATAAATAAATTAAAACAGGCTGATTATAAAGTAGGAATACTAATAGCTCCAGTAATTTTTTTAGAAAATTGGAAAAATTTATATGAAGAGCTAATAAAATATCTATATGAAAATTTAAGTGAAAGAGTAAAAAAAGATGTATTTTTTGAAGTAATATTTATGACTTATAGCTTTGTTCATAGAGCCATCAACACAGAAGCTTTTCCAACAATACAGGATTTATATGACAAAGAAAAAATGACAGGACGTGGAATGGGAAAATACACATACAAGCCAGAATACAAAAAAGAAGGAGAGCAATTTTTTAAGGAAAAATTGAAGAAATACTTTCCAAGTAATGAGATAAAATATATCGTATAAAAAGAGGGATGGTCCTTAAAATGGGTGCCAATGGGTTGTCAATGAGGACGGTTCCTTTTGACAACCACTTGCAACTTTTTTGATAAAAAAATTAAATAGTTGTCAAAAAGAACCGTCCCCATTGACACAAGGTGATAAGTAACACCATCAAGCTTATTAAAGCTTGTATTGTTATTTGCTGTAACAATATGAACCTCATGTCCCATTTCCACGTATGTTTTTGCTTGTGCCGTAATAGGTGTACCTCAACCAGCACCTTGTGTTGGATATGCAGTAACAATAGATATTTTCAGTTTAAATAACCTCCTAAAAATTGTAATGGGCTTATTATATCATAGCATTGTCAAAAAAAATAAAGAATTTATGCTAAAAAATAAGAATTTGGGGAGAAAGGATTGATTTTTTCATAAAAAATGGAAGAGCCGAGAAGACTCTCCCATAAGGTAACTAGGTATAAATTAACAACCCTTAAGAAAACTCAAGTTCTTGTCTAATTCATCCATATCGATATTCAACTTTAATGAATTTGGAATTGCCCATTTCATAGGCTCACTTAATTCAGTTTCAGACAAACGCATTGTCAGTTTGCAGTTAGGACAGGTTACATAGTAAATCTTATCCAAAGAAACCTGAAAATCTTCAGGACTTGCTTCCAAAAGGGAGCCACAACCTGCACAAGTTATGCGCATATTTAAAGTTTTGTTACCTTTTTTAAGTATTTTCATCTCGAAAATACCTCCTTTGTTGTTATTACATCGAATGATGTTAACTATAATTATATCACATTCTTAGTGTTAATGTCAATGGGCGATGGGTTGGCGATGGGGACGGTTCTTTTTGACAACTTTTTAATTTTTTAATCAAAAAAGTTGCAAGTGGTTGTCAAAAAGAACCGTCCCCTTTGACATCATGATATTAGAAAAAAATAAAAAAAATCTTGACTTAGAGCTAGCTCTAAGTGATATATATACTATATACAAAAGGAGGAAGAATAATGGAAAAAATTTTAGACAAAATTGAAAGTCCAAAAGACTTAAAACCACTATCTATAAGTGAAATGAAAGAATTAGCAGAAGAAATTAGATCTGCCTTATTAAAAAAAATAAGTATACATGGAGGTCATTTTGGTCCAAACTTTGGTATGGTTGAGGCTATAATTGCAATGCATTATGTTTTTGAATCACCAAAAGATAAGCTTGTATTTGATGTATCACATCAAAGTTATCCTCACAAAATTTTAACAGGAAGAAAAGATGCCTTTTTATATGAAGATCATTATGATGATGTAACAGGATATACAAACCCAGAAGAAAGTGAACATGATTGGTTTAATGTTGGACACACATCTACATCAATAAGTTTAGCATCAGGTCTTGCAAAGGCAAGAGATTTAAAAGGTGAAAACTATAATGTTATTGCAATTATTGGAGATGGCTCATTAAGTGGAGGAGAGGCTTTAGAAGGTCTTGACTTTGCTGGAGAGCAAAAATCAAATTTCATAATAGTTGTAAACGATAATGATATGTCAATTGCCGAAAATCACGGTGGACTATATAAAAATTTAAAAGAGCTTAGAGATTCAAATGGAACTTGCAAATGTAATTTATTTAAAGCTATGGGTCTTGATTATGTATATGTAAATGATGGAAATAATTTGGAAAGCTTGATTGATACATTCAAAAAAGTAAAAGATATAGACCATCCAATAGTTGTTCATATAAATACAGAAAAAGGAAAAGGATATAAATTTGCCGAAGATAATAAAGAAAATTGGCATTGGACTATGCCTTTTGATATTGAAACCGGTAAGCCTACAGTTTCATTTGATGGTGAAGATTATGGAGATTTAACTGCAAAATTCTTATTAAACAAAATGAAAAAAGACGAAAAAGTTGTTGCAATAGTTGCAGCAGTTCCAACAAATATAGGCTTTACAAAAGAAAGAAGACTAGAAGCTGGAAAACAATTTGTTGATGTTGGAATAGCAGAAGAGCACGGAATTGCAATGGCATCTGGAATCGCAAAAAATGGTGGAAAACCAGTATTTGCAACTCATTCAAGCTTTATGCAAAGAACTTATGACCAATTATCACAAGATTTATGTATAAATAATAGTCCAGCAACAATACTAGTAAATACAGCATCTGTATATGGAATGAATGATGTAACACATTTAGGATTATATGATATTCCAATGATTTCAAATATTCCAAATATGGTTTATTTAGCCCCAACATCAAAAGAAGAATATTTTGCAATGTTGGATTGGTCAATAGAGCAAACAGAACATCCAGTAGCAATTCGTATACCTTGTAATGGGGTAATTTCAGATGGAAGAGCACCAGATACAGATTACAGTGATATAAACAAATTTAAAGTAGAGCAAAAAGGCGAAAAAATAGCAATATTAGCATTAGGAGACTTTTATCAATTAGGAGAAGAGCTTGCAAAAGAAATAAAAGAAAAATTAAATATAACACCAACTCTAATAAATCCAAGATATATAACAGGTTTAGACGAAGAGCTATTAAATGAATTAAAACAAAATCACAATCAAGTAATAACACTAGAAGATGGAATACTAGAAGGCGGATTTGGCGAAAAAATAGCAAGTTTTTATGGAAATACAGATATGAAAGTAAAAAACTACGGAATCAAAAAAGCATTTTATGATAAATACAATGTAAAAGAACTACTAAAAGCCAACAAACTAACACCACAACAAATATTAGCTGAAATTTAAATTAAATTTTTTTGGGGGACGGTCCTGCCAAATCTAGCTTAGGAGTAAGAAAAAAACGGGGACGGTCCTTGAAATAAATTAGGATGAGCCTTGAAAAGATAACATAGTTAATTTTATGTCAAAAATCAAGGACCGTCCCTATAAATTGGAGGAGATATATTATGGAAAAACAAACTGCAGGAAGAAATCAATTAGGTGAATTTGCACCTAAATTTGCGGAATTAAATGATGGTGTATTATTTGGAGAAGTATGGTCTAGAGAAGACAAATTTTCAACTAAAAATAGATGTATGATAACTATTGCTGGGCTTATTGGAAAAGGCTGTATAGATAGCTCTTTTCAATACCATCTTATGAATGCAAAGAAAAATGGTGTTACAAAGGAAGAAATGGCAGAAATTATAACACATTTAGCATTTTATTGTGGATGGCCAAATGCTTGGGCGGCTTTTAAATTAGCAAAAGAGGTATATGCAGAAGATGAAAAAAATTCTGATAACAACAATCATGGTGGTATGTTTGGAATGGGAGATCCAAATGTAAATTTTGCTAGGTATTTTATAGGAAACTCATACTTAAAACCATTAACAAATCCACAAGAATCAAGTATTTTTATAGCAAATGTTACATTTGAACCAGCATGTAGAAATAATTGGCACATACATCATAGCACAAAAGATGGAGGTCAAATATTAATTTGTGTAGATGGTGAAGGATGGTATCAAGAAGAGGGAAAAGAAGCTCAAAGTCTAAAAGAAGGAGATGTTGTTGTAATTCCAGCAAATGTTAAACATTGGCACGGAGCTAAAAAGAACAGCTGGTTTAGTCATTTGGCAATAGAGGTGCCAGGAGAAAATACATCAAACGAATGGTGCGAACCTGTAACTGATGAAGAATATAATAAATTATCATAATAATTAGTGGAGGAAAAAATGACAATAGCAGAAGTAAGTAAAAAATATGATTTTACACCAGATACATTAAGATATTACGAAAGAATAGGTTTGCTTACAAATATACCAAGAAATAAAAATGGAATACGTGACTATGATGAGCAATCTTGCAAAAAAATTGAGTTCATAAAATGTATGAGAAATGCAGGTGTCGAAATAGAGATATTAATAGAATATATGACACTATTAGGACAAGGAAAAAATACAGTAGAAGCACGAAAAGGTCTGCTAGAAGAGCAAAGAGCGAAGTTATTAGAAAAGCAAAAAAATATAACAGAAACAATAGAAAGATTAAATTACAAATTAAAATTATATGATGAAATTGTACAAGGTAAAAGAAAAGATTTTACAGAAATTTAAGGAGGAGTTTTTATGAAAAAATTGGTTGTTTTTTATTCATATACTGGTCATACAAAGATGATTGCTGAAAATATACAACGAAAACTTAACTGCGATATTTTTGAAATTAAACCAGTTAAACCATATTCAACAGATTACCAAACTGTTGTTGACGAAGAGCAAAATAATAGCAGTGCTGGTAAAACACCAGATATTCAAAAAATTGACAAAAACATAAACGAATATGATGAAATTATAATTGGAACACCAGTATGGTGGTATACAATAGCTCCAGTAATTAGAACATTTTTAATACAAAATGATTTATCAAATAAAACAATAAAACCTTTTGCAACAAATGCAGGTTGGCTTGGACATACATTTCAAGAAATTCAAAAATTATGTCCAAATTCAAAAGTTGATAAGGGAATGAATATTGTTTTTGAAAGTTATTCAGATAATCTAGTAACATCACCTGATGAAATAGAAAAATGGATAGATGAACTCTAAAATTATGTCAAAGGGTGTCAAAGGGGACGGTTCTTTTTGACAATCACTTGCAATTCTTTTGGGAAAACGGGGACGGACCTTAATAAAAATTAAGGCCCGTCCCCGTTTTAGTATTGTTAAATTTAGTACTTTAATATATAATTTTAACAACAAAAGAAAAATATGAATTAATAAACAGGGAGGAAAAATTATATGACAAAAGACAATGAAATTAATAAAATTTTAGATAGAGCAGAAAAATATAGAAAACAACTTCATTCAACAGAAACAACTCCACAATCTTCAAGTTCAGAGGATAATTTAGAATTTGAAAAAATTTTTAAAGATTTCTTTGGAAATAAAACTGATAATAATTAATTGAATAAAATCTATTCTTTTGCTATAATGAAAAAAACAGGAGGATAAAATAATGAAAGAAATAACAAAGGAAAATTTAAATAATATTGAATCACAGTATTTAAATAATACTGCACATACTATAACAAGAAGAGCATTAGTGAAAAGCAAAATAAGTGACTTAATAAGAGTGAATGAACAAACTGAATTTTCAAGAGATATGTTCTCAATAAACTTAAAAACTTTACCAGTAACAGATCAAAAACAAAGTGGAAGATGCTGGATATTTGCAGGATGCAATGTAATTAGAGAAAAAATTGCAAAAAAATACAATTTAAAGGATTTCGAGTTATCACAAAATTATATAGCATTTTATGATAAATTAGAAAAATGCAATTATCTATTAGAAAATATCATATCTTTAAAAGATAAAGAAAAAGATGATAGAACTTTAGATGGGCTATTAAGCAATGGAATTCAAGATGGTGGTCAATGGGATTTATTTGTAAATATAGTAAATAAATATGGAATAGTACCTAAAAGTGCATTCACAGAAACATTCCAAAGTTCAAATACACGTGAAATTGATGGATTACTAAATAGATATATTCGTAAATTTGCATTTGAAATAAGACATAATAATGAAAATATAGATGGTAAAAAAGCAGAATGTATAGAAAACATTTATAAAATTTTATGTAGTAGCTTTGGAGTTCCACCTAAAAAATTCTCATTTGAGTATGTAGATAAAGATGATAATTACAATATAATAAAAGACTTAGATCCAATAAGATTTTATAAGGAAATAGCAGACATAAATTTAGATGATTATATAAGTATAATAAACAGTCCAACAGATGATAAACCATTTAATAAAGTATATACAGTAGAGCATATTGGAAATGTAATTGAAGGAAAAGAAATATTATATTTAAACTTAGATATAAATAGACTAAAAGAACTAACAATAAATCAATTAAAAGATGGAGAGCCAGTATGGTTTGGTTCAGATTGCTTAAAAGCAAGAGATATTGATGATGGAACATGGGATGATAAATCTTTTGATATAGATACTTTATTTCAAATAAACAGCAAAATGTCAAAAGAAGCAATGCTAGATACAAGAGAAAGTGCAATGAATCATGCAATGGTAATAACAGGAGTAAATTTAGAAAATGATACACCAACAAAATGGAAAATAGAAAACAGTTGGGGTGATAAAAAAGCAAATAAAGGTTATCATGTAGCAACAGATACTTGGTTTAATAGCTATGTATATCAAGTAGTAATAAACAAAAAATATCTAACACAAGAAGAACAAAATATACTAACAACAGAAAAAATAAGATTAAAACCATGGGATCCAATGGGAACATTAGCTTAAATTAAAAATGTAAAACAATATAAAAATAATACAGTAAAAAACACTTGGTATAAACCAGGTGTTTTCTTACTGTATGAATTAAATCAAATAAAATACTTTTTTGATTTTTATTTGAGTCTAAAACATGATTTGACTATCAATAACACTTTACATAATACCAAAAAAGTGATATAATAGATATACTTTTTTTGAAGGAGATGTTATGTATGTCAATTAAAGAACATAAAAGAGTACATTTAGTGAATCAAAAGATAATTGTAGAAATTCTTAAAAGCGAGGAAGCTTTTAGAAAATATATTATTAGTAATGAGATTTTCTCTGATGAGCATATAAAAGAATTGTATATTAATAGGATTGAACGTTATGTACAATATTTATTGGCACATGGATATAAATTTTCAGGAACACAGAAAAAAATAATAGATGAACTTTCGAAAGTGAAAGATGATTTAGAATATGAACTTTCAAAAGTGGAAGATAATTTAGAATATGGAGTATTAGAAAAAGTCGAAGATTATGAGGAAAAAATCGAAGATTACGAGGAAAACATCTTAATCGATTATGATAAGCAGGCAGAAAGTGAAGAAGAATGGAAATATCAAGTAAAAAGAAATGAAAAAATGCGTAGGACTATAATGACTATTATTATGGATGAGAATAAATTTAGGGATTTTTTAGAAGGAAAATATGAATATGATGGAGACATTTACAGTGATTTACAATCATATATTTATACAGAAGATAATCTATTTGAATATTATTTGTCTCCAGACATTTTTGAAGGAAATAGTAAATTAATTAAAAGATTAAGAACATTATATCTTTTTATAGAGTTAAATCCTGATATTACAAATAAAAAATTGGATTTTGAAATTAATGAAGACTTAGAAAAAAAAATTCTCAGTAAAGTAAATAAAGAACTGCTTAATAAAGAAGAAAGAACTGCAGAAGAGGAAGGTATTCTTGCAGCTGAAATATATGATGCATTAAATATGTTTGTTGCTTATGATGAAAAAATACATTTACAAAATCAATTAGAAATTATTGAATTAAATGAAACGACCGAGATTACAAAAGCATTTTATAAAAATCCGGAAAAAGTTTCAGAAAAAGATAATAGAGTTATATGCAGAAGTTGGTCGAAATTATATGCAAAACTATTAAGAAAATATGGAATAACAGCATATGTTATGAATTCTAAATGCCATATGAATGCTATAGTTTTGGATAAAGATCATAATATTTATGTAGCAGATGCAACTAATACACAAGATCCAGGTTATAGAGGAAAATGTGGTTTTTGGGGACCTGATATAGTAAAATCAAAACTCGGACTAAATCATACTAATTTTTATAGACTTTCTTTGAACTTTGCTAATATGCAGATTAAAGAATATTATAGAGATGGTGAATTTGTTAAACCTATAGTTAGGGTCTCAAGAGATAGAAGAAATTTTAGAGGAAAAAAAATGGGCTTAAAGTCTGTATTTTCTGATGAAGAAAAAAAACTATTCGATGAATTTTTATATAGAGCCTTAAATGATGAACCAATAGATGAAAATGAGTGCAGTAAAGTATTAAGAATTTTGAAAATAATTGAAAAAAAGGGGAAAGTACCAACTTCATATCTAAATATTGGAGGAAAACAGAGCTCAAATAACATATCGGATGAAAATGTTAGAAAAAAAATTAGTCCAGCTGAATTAAGCCAGAGAATTAAAGTAATAAACCGTATTATGCTTGCTTTGAAACCTAGAATACAAGATGATAATTTGGTGAATGTGATTTTAACAACAAATTTTTGTTATTATTTATTAGATGCAGAAAATGTAGAGAAAATTGATAAAATATATAAAATTGATAAAAATGGAAATGTTAAAGCAGTACCAGTTATATATATGGAAATTGATCCCAATAATGAATATATGTCAATGCAAAAAAAACATATGATAGAAAAACATATATATACAGATAAATTCAGAAAAATGGAAAGGTTATATATTTTTGACGAGGAAAAGGGATTTGTTGAAATAACGAGAAAACAGGTTATGGAAGGATTAGAAAAGAAAGAATTATATTATAATTATTATGATGAAAATCAAACAATTTGGACACCAATACAAATCCATAATTCTATAGAAGCGCAAATAAGAGATTCAAAGCAAAACTATGCTGCATATGAATGTTTAAGATAAAACTAATATAGCAAAGGTTTTAATTATATTGAATTATGACATTTTAATAATATGA
>UMDI01007998.1_pt1 | contig 9614 bp, 5 predicted proteins | sample 1964451 | NCBI WGS metagenome assembly UMDI01 (sample SAMEA4835990, study PRJEB28245) | human gut metagenome | biome: gut microbiome; material: fecal sample | place: Denmark | collected 2008 | reverse complement strand
CGGCATCCTTATTGCCTGTCAGCATAGCCTTGAGCACCTTGTAAAACTCATCTTGTGTGCAGCGTTGCAACTTCTCTTTTTTGAATTTTTTCGGTTTGCGCAGGTGATCCGTATATGCCGCATAGCCTTTTGCGTTTTCATCATCACGAAACAGTGCATAAAACTTATCCGGCTGATAGGCTTTTACCCATGCTTTCAGTTTCTCCAAGTCACGCCCGTGCTTCTCATAACGCGCTACCATCGTGTCGGAAATCGTCTGCCCGTTTTGACGAATTTCCGCAAACAGCTGCCAGCGATACAATTCCAGCATCAGAGCAAACACTTCCGCCTGCGCTTCCGTCATCCCAGCAAGATATGTTTCTTCCGTTTCGCCCTCAATGGCGCCTAAGGAGGTTTTTTCTGGTGCATCCGTCTGACTTTCATAGCCAATCAGCGCTTTCAAAGAACCTTTATAGCCCAAAAGAAGTGACACAAGTGCTTGTGCAGCCTCTTTGCTTTCTTTTTTCTTGCCTGCATACAGCAGCTTCTGAATCTGTTCCTTGCGCGCCATGCCACGGAGCGAGTGATTTTCCATCGCGTGACAGATTTCCTTTGCCGCATTTTCTGCCGGCGCAAGCCCGCAGACGAAACTTTCGGGGTCTGTCAGCAATTCCAGCAGCTCCTGCATCTTTTGCGGTGCTTCCGCACCGATGTCAGACAGCGTTTGCCCTTCCATCAGGAAATGCCCGCGATATTTGATGATGTGGTGCATCGCCAGATAGACGTAGCGGATGTCCGCCTGCTTTGTGCTTTTCACCAGCTCATTGCGAATATGATAAATCGTCGGCAGCGTCTCAACGGATACTGTTCCATCTACAAACAGTGCTTTGGGCAGCTTAGCATAAAACTTCTCATACTTGCTGTCCTCTGCCCATAAGAATGATTCATTCATCCGAAGAAAAAACGCTGGGTCTGCCGCACACACATCCGGCGCAACCAGTGCTTGCAGCAATTTGATGCGCTTGCGCCGCCGCACCAGCCGACGCCGCGCTGAACGCTTCTGGCGACGTTCTTTCGCCGTCTGCGCTTCCTCAAACAGAACCGAACCGTATGTCGGCCGCTTGTGGAAGCGCAGCAACCGTCCTTTTTCGTCCGTCATTGCGTATCCAACAGAACTTGTGCCAATATCCAGCCCGATATTGTAGACTTCTTTCATGATGGTGCGCCTCTTTTCTTTGCTTTGTCGCTCTATGAATCGCTTTTGCAAACGCTTGAAGTGTTTCCCACACGATATGCGCACTTATGAAAAAAGCCGCTTTCGCGGCGGAGCCTCTAAAAGCTCGCAAACGGTGAGGGAAACTCCTTGGTTTTGACTCACTATACCATTCCAGATGGTTCATTTTTATTATATGGTACTTTGTGCATTCTGTCAAGTGGTTTTGTGAGTTTTTTTGTTGCTTTTCATACTGAACGCATGGGGTGCTTTCGTTCCACATCTTTTCGTGACAAAATTATGCAATACATTATACACTAAAATTGCCACTCTTTCTGTAAGTGCAATGTTACTGATGCGCAAAAACGGACATACTCATCACTCATCTATTGAAAAAACGGACAGCTGGCGTAGAAATAATATTGAAAAGCCGGACAGACTATTGTATAATCATCATGGAAAATAGGGCAGGGAAGCTTTCAGATGATTGCAAGAAAGATTGAAAAGGAATTGCAGCGCTTTCATGACGCGCACGAAAAAAAGGCGCTGCTGATTACTGGTGCGCGTCAGGTTGGCAAAACCTTTATCATTCGCGAGTTTGGCAAGCAATATGAGTCTTTTGTGGAAATCAACTTCTATGAAAATAAAGCCGCGCAGTCGCTGTTTAAGAGACTATCCCATCCTTTGTGTAAACCTCGAAAGTAGTGTATAATAGAAGCACGAGAATGGAGGTTTTCGTATGGCAAGAAGGAAACGCAGCCCGGAAGAAAATGCCCGCAGGGAAAAGATTCGTGAGCTGCTGCAGCTGGCGAACATCGGCAGCATGGACGACATCCAGAGACTGTTCAAGGAGACGATTGCCGAATTCATGGAAAACGGCCTCGATGCGGAGCTGGACGACGAACTGGGCTACAGCAGGTACGACTACAAAAACAAGAACACAGACAACAGCCGGAACGGACATAGCAGCAAGACCCTGCGCACCAGCTTCGGCGATGTGGAGGTGTCTGTCCCGCGGGACAGACAGGGGGAGTTTGAGCCGCAGCTCCTGAAGAAGAATCAGACCAGCATCAGTCAGGACATCGAGGAGAAGATCCTGTCCATGTATGCCAAAGGCATGACCACGTCGGATATTGAAACCTATATTCGGGATATCTACGGCGTAGAGGTGTCCGACACGACCGTAAGCCGTATCACGGACAAGATTCTCCCCATTGCAAAAGAATGGCAGCAGCGGCCGCTGGAAAGCATCTACGCGGTAGTTTTCCTGGATGCCATCCACTATCATGTCCGCAGCGAAGGTCAAATCGTGAAGAAGGCGGTGTATATCGCCATTGGCATTGATCTGGATGGTAGGAAAGACGTTCTGGGCATGTGGGTCGGTGAAAATGAAAGCGCCAAATATTGGGCAACGGTGCTAAACAGCCTGAAAAACCGGGGAATTGAGGACATTTTCATCGCCTGCACGGACAATTTAACCGGCTTTTCCGCTGCCATTGAAGCCGTTTTTCCCAAGACGGAAATTCAGAACTGCATCATCCATCAGCTCCGCAATTCCAGCAAATATGTGTCCTACAAGGACATCAAGGCGCTCATGGCAGACCTGAAGGCGGTCTACGCCGCAGTCGATGAGTCTGCTGCCTTGGACGCTCTGGATGCTTTTGCGGAGAAATGGGACAAGAAATATCCGAAGATTGCTCAGTCATGGCGGGAGAATTGGCCGAACCTGAGCACCTACTTCAAGTACCCCCAGGAGGTGCGCCGCCTGATCCATACGACCAATGCGATCGAGAAATTTAACCGGCAGCTCCGGAAAGTGACCAAGGCCAAATCGGTGTTCCCTACGGATGACAGTCTGCTGAAAATGCTATATCTGGCCATGACGGATATTACGAAGAAATGGACTGGCCGGCGGCAGGACTGGAGCATGATCCATGCGCAGCTGGCGGTGTTCTTCGCCGACCGTATGCCGAACTGATTGGCTGCACGCCGGGATGTCAAGTGCGAGATGAACGGAGGTTGACGTTTCCGCCCTTGACATCCCCTCGAAACGCTGTTATTTTATAAACAAGGCGGCAGCAGCTTGCGCCGCTCCCGTCTTGCATAAATTTTGCTCTATTTGCACTACGTTTTGCAGTTTACACAGAATTCGGGATTGACCCCAGACACTGGCAGGAAAAGCGTTTGAAGTCGATAACTTTCTGCCCTGATGAGAGGCTTTTGCTTCCGTACCAATTTGTTTTCTATTCCAACACAGCTTCTTGAACAAAACAAATTATCTGCTTAAAGCTCAGAATACAAGCGATCACTTTGTCCTTCTCTTCGATAGTCATCCGCAATCTGTCGAAGTATTGCTGTTGTATGCGGATAGCTGATGCTTAAAGCTCGCGCGTCAGTCGTAAATTTCGCTGCTTTTTGCATTTGATCACTTCCATCCAAAACAAAACGCGCACCTCGATCATCGCTATAAGCAACATAAACTTGCAAATCCAATCCATCACTATCAAACTGCTCTAACAATTCGCGAATGGACTCATGTGGGAAAATACCGTCCGCACCTGCAATTGCACGACCATAGATGTTTCCAAGCAAATCAGTTTGATTTTCTGCAATGAGCGATTCCGAAAAATGTTTCAATGAATCCAAATCCGTATATGCGCTGGTTGGTAGACGATACATAGAAAACAAATTCCAGAATTTACCGTCATTCGTTTCTTTGCAGAAATTCAAACTTTGAATGAATTCAAGCGGGTGCTCAAAAAAATATCGCTCGGCTGGTTCGGAAATTTCTATGAGAATGTTGGTCAAATAGAGTTCAGCACAGAGCTTTCCCCATTTATCCGAATACAAACTGTTGGTGACGACCTCTAAGATTTCAGATAGAGCGCATTTTTCATCTGACGTTAGAATATTACCAGCACGCCATGTAGTTTTGATTGCACAGAAGACGTTCATGACCAGATCTGTATTTGCATTCGAAGCTGTGTTGATAATTTCAGCACAATAAGGCAGTAAGCCTTCAGGATAATAGGTTAGCAGCGTTCGAAATTTGTTTTCATCATATTGCTCCATCTGTTTTCCAGAACAATACGCTTGCTTTTCTTCTTCTGTTGATAGCCAATCAACCGCATCCATTCGCGACATGGCACTGTATACTTGCAAACGTTTATCCGCAGGAAGATAGTCGTATATGGCGTAGAATGTCTCTTTGGCTGAAGCATCAAGAAGCCCTGCCAGAATACGCAATCGATTTAGTTGAAGCAACATGTTTGTAAGCCCTGGGTAATACGTTTCAGGCAGCGTATTTGCAAGAAAATTTCCCCAATCAGCATTATCATCCATTTGAGATAGCAATGTTTTTACACCTTTGACACCGAATTTTCTGAAAATCTTCTCGAAAGCATCTTGTCTGATAGAAAACATTTCTTGTTGCCTTTTGTAATAGTCATCATCCCTTGAAAGCAGTCTATCATCAGGACATTTTCGATAGTCGAAAAATAACCATCGAAAAGGAATTTCGTGGGTGTCTGTTTTCCGAATCCAAGTTTCAAATGCAGGAATGTATACTTCCATTCTTGTCAAACGATGATGCAAAATGTCATATCGCGTCTTCCGCAGTGCATAATTGAGCTTGGCAAGCGAAGCAGCATCAAAAGAATTACCTTCAAGCAAGGGGGCTAAGTCTATGAGAAACTGCGGACGATAATTGACATAGTTCTCAAAAACTGCGATGATTGATTCTATATCACTGACGCTGATAAAATAACGGAGACATGCTTCGGCAATCTGTTCGATTGCATGATAATATTCTACATATAAAAGTTTTTCCTTGGGATATTTCCCTATTCTCCCATATTTAAAAGGCAGGGAAGCAGCTTTTTTGTTCAGAATCCCAATAATCAATTTCCCACCATGATAGGAATCTTCTTTTAAAAAGTCAAGAAGCAACTTTACTTTTTCGTTTATCGGCAACGGAAAATAAATGTTGATAAAATACAAAGCATTGAGTAGTGAACTATATGGCGAATTAGAATATCTGAATTTATCTTGATCTGCTTGATATAGCCGGAAGAGAATTCGACAAGCTCGTTCAGCGCTTTCTGAATGGAATGTCAGCTTATCCAGTGCAAATAGTATATTCATGTACCGGCTATCAAACTGCTGTGGATGGCTAAATAAAGACATAATCATTCCATTTGGGTTGTCTATTTCAGCATCCAGCGCATCCACTACCATCGTTGGCGCTGCTTGCGCGAGTACTGATAAGTGATTGATAATGATATTCGATGCATTGGGTTTATCCATGAACGCCATAAAATCATGAATTGTTTTGTCAAATTTCTGTGGATTGTCATTGTTGTAGGAAAAGTAAACGTAGTTTTCAAGGAGGTTTTGCAACAAGTTTGACCGCCCTACACGAGAGCTAAATATCGCTGTAACCCTTGATGCTCTATCAACCTCATCAAATATGGAAAGAATCGTATCGGTCAAATGATCGTACTGCGTACTGTAAACGTTATATTGCAATACATCCCACGTTTCTTCGTAATTCACAAGAATGTAGTAGTCATCTACTGCCTTGATTGGAGAATCTTCCTTGCGCATCATTTCTGCGTATGCTTTATCTACGTTGCCGTAAGAGACCCCAGCCAATTGTTCGACAATCGCTCGATCAATATCTGAACTTCTATTGATATTTCGCATAAACAGCAATGGCGCAAGGAGATCTTTATCCTCGCGTTTTGCCCATTCAGGCATGCTTTCGGTTGATGTCCCCGGAATTCTCCGAATCAACGCTCTGAGATTGCCGTGCGTAAAGGTATAAAGTTCTTCCGGATCAGGGACACCCATGTCCTTAAAAGCGCGAATATAATGAAATTTAGGCAATTCTGCAAGACTAACATTTCCTCGAATGCTGGTGTCTTCTTTGCCATAACATAGGATTACATGATTTCCGTTTTCTATGCTGATGTCATGGTCACAAGTGTAATTCAATATAAGTATTTTTGACTTTACACAATGATTGACATCCCGGTAAGCACTTGGAGCATTGATAACGATGCTTCGTTCTCGAAGCTCTGGTTTCTGCATCATAGCAGCAAGAACGAATCCGGTTGCCTCTACGCGAGTAGTGGCTTTTACGCGGACAATTTTGTTTTCTACTGTATCAAAGAAACACGCCATTTCTTGTTCACGATCGGCGAGAAATAACGAATCGGACATTGCAAACGATGTTTTCTGGGCAAACAGACTCCAAGCATGTGCCAAAGTAGAAAAATCAATGGAGCGATTATCCGAAAACGCCTCCAATAGCCAAGCACGAACAACTGGTGTTTGCTCAATCCAGTCGCATAACACGCTGGCGTCATAGATTTTCGCCCGTTTCCAATCGGTGTGCTCTGCTTCCCATGCTGTTATTGTCTGCGGATACGCCCAAATCTTGGACGTCACAAGGAAAAAGCTCGTTTCTTCAATTTTGATTTCTAAGGGGTTCTGCGTTCGCTTCTGATAGTCATCATTAATTTTCAGGAGCGTATTTTCATTAGTTCCAAATTCCCAGACACTGCACCCAGCAGGAACATAACGATTCCCTTCGGAACAATCAACAACACCATCGAATCCTGGTGCCCAAATATCGTCACCATGCGGCATCCGAATGCTGGAAACTGAAGTACAGCTGTTAATGATAAGTTTCTTCACAAGTTCAGGCAGTAATTCTTGAAAATCCCGCTGATGCTGCTTACTCATAGCATCCAGCCATTCTGCATTAATAATCATAACATTCCCCCCTATCCGTGAGCGTAAGTAAGTTTCAACAACTCATCTTGCTGGAAAATTTCCGCTGCAACACTTTGCATTGTGACGAAATTCCACCAGATTTTGTTGCTTGATATAGAATTATTCGCTATGTAGGGCTGCTTTTCCTGCTGCTTCTAATTATTATTTCGTACTTCATGTGGAAGGCAGAGGAACAAGTCGGAGTGGCAAAAAATCGAGAGACGATGTAAGTCACTTGATTTGGCCTTGCAAATGCTGTATAATAGAGCTATCAACGAATGAAAGGAGGTTTTCTATGGCTAAGAAGAAGCAAAAGCAGTAGCGGTGCCCCAAAGACAAGTGCCGTCAGTGCGAAGTGCGTTTGAAAGAGCGGACAAAGCAACTGAACGCCCGGGCAGTGAGAACTCAAGCATGGGCCCAGATGATGACGCCAATTCTTGAAAAAGCTGCACCGATTATCGCACCCATCTTAGGAGAAGTAATCAAACGTCTCCTGAGGTAAAGCGATGCACAATGGCAATGAGCCGAAGAGCAGTGATTGGGCTTCGGCTTATTGCTATGTGTTACGAAAGTATTGCAAAGAAGCCTCCAAATGAAAGTGATTTTCCTGCAATTTCCTATGGAAAATGCACATAGTTTGGGGCTGCGAAGAAGGAACTCTGACAAATGGCCAATGCCTGCGCAGTCCCCCTATTGTCCGAATGGGCAGATGCGAAAATGTAATTATAGATGCTCTTACGCTCACCTGCGAAGCGCGAGTTGTGGAAGCATTCTGAAATATATAGTTATCTCGGTATCAAAAAAACAGAGAGGTGTATTTCAATGGCTAAGAAAAAGGTTGAAGAAACTCTCAATCTTGATTCAATTCTCTTTAAGTGCCGTGATATTTTGCGAAAGGCTCGCAACTCTGGCTCTTTCTTTGAAAAGCGCGACATGATGCTCACGCTAGTTTTCCTGCGCTTTATTGGTGAAAAATTCGATGACGGTATCGAGGCACTGCGTCAGAAACTGATTGAGATGGATTTTGATCCTGATGATGATAAAATTCGGGCTGCCTTTTTTGATGATGCTACATTCACCGACGGCACCTATAATCTGCCCATTGAGGCTCGCTGGTCAACGATTATCAACACAGAGTCTTCAAAGCTAAATGTTGCGCTGGACACAGCACTGACTCGCCTCGATGAAAGCAGCACTCCGCTGAAAGGCTGTTTTGTTAAAGGCACTTTCACAACACGCAGTCTTGCGGCTAATGACATCAAGCAGCTTGTTGATGAAGTCAATAAGATTACGCATAAAGCCTTCGGGCTCGAAAAAGACTTGATTGGCCGTGTATACGAATACTTCCTCAAAGAGTTTGCTGTGAATGCAACAAAAGAAGAAGGCAAATTCTATACACCTCACGATGTTGTGCAATTGATAGCCAACATGATTGAGCCTTTCGATGGAACACTGTATGATATAAAAGCACCGAGATTGATACAATTCAATTATTTCTCCGCCGGTTTTGCCGCTTAAGGTGTAAGTTGGCGTTTGAGGGGTAAGTTGTGAAAGTCGGGGTGTCCCGGCTGTTTTTATAAGGAGAAGATTTATGACACTATACATATTGGGTAATGGATTTGATTTGGCTCATAAACTCCCAACAGCGTATTGGGATTTTCGAACGTATCTAAAGTCTGCACACCCGGAGTTCCTGGAAGCGTTCGAGGAGCATTATGATATTTATCCTTCAATGTCTGATGAGGCAAAAAAAGAATATTTATGGAATCGCTTTGAAAGCAATCTAGCTAATATCGATGAGGATAGCATAATCGAAAGTGGAACGAGCATTGAAATGGATCTGGAATCAGGAGATGTCGGAATCGAAGACACTCTGTACAGTTATTTTACAAATGAGTATCAGTACATTCAAAAACTATCGGTCTATTTAAAGGAATGGGTAAGCACTATTCGAATTCGAGATTGTTTGCCGCGAACATCAAAAATAAAAGATAATAGCGATGATTTGTTTTTGACATTTAACTATACAGCGACTCTAGAGAATGTTTACCTGATCCGGCCTGACAAAGTAATTCATATCCACGGTTCGTTACGAGATTATACCCCTGACCCAGTAATTGGTCACGGAAACAAGATGCGAATTGATAGAATTAGTAAAAAAATCGAAGAAGCAGAGAGCCTATTTGACGAAAAATGGGTCAGTATCTGTCGCGTGGTTAGAGATTATTACAGTACAACATTAAAAAATACCGATAAGTATTCGGGATGCTTAGAGCGAATAAGAAGATTCCTCCTTTCTGAGGACCTGTGTTGTTTTGCTGTCCTCAGTACCCACTGGAGGGAAACCGGGGTTTTGAACGAAAAAATCTGAAAAAAATTTTGACCGCCGCAGAATTGCTTCCACGGCGGCCTTTAGGGGGTATTAGATGAAGTCCTTCAGGGCTTCACGCAGAATGGAGAATGCCTTGTTCTTCTGGTAGTTGATGGTCGACTGGCGTTTGCCCATATCGGCAGCGATTTCACGCTCAGTCTTACCCTGCATAATGAGCTCGCAGATGCGTCTGCCGTCCGGGTCAAGGCGGTTCAGCTCTTCGTATAGAGCGTCGAGCAGTTCCTTATCCATGAGGATGGACTCCGCAGACGG
>UMDI01043946.1_pt1 | contig 9659 bp, 10 predicted proteins | sample 1964451 | NCBI WGS metagenome assembly UMDI01 (sample SAMEA4835990, study PRJEB28245) | human gut metagenome | biome: gut microbiome; material: fecal sample | place: Denmark | collected 2008 | reverse complement strand
GATATTGAGAAATCCCGCGAGGAGCGCGGCGGCGAACCGGCAGCCCCGGAGAAGGCCGCGCCGGAAAAGAGCGAGGAGGATCTGCTCATCGACGAGCTGATGGAAAAGCCCACCCAGAAAGAAAAAGCCCAGCCGGAGAACCCGACAGCGGAGAAGAACGCCCCTTTTGCCCCAGCGGCGGAAAAATCCCATCCGTCCGCGCCTACCTTAGAGAACAGCAGCAGCTCCGCAAGGGGTACTTCTGATGAGCCGGAAAAGCCGTCCGTGCGGCAGGAACTTCGGGAAATCCAGGCCCAGCGGAAGAAAGAGGCGGAGGCCCCTCATCACGAACAACCGGCTGCGCCACGGAAAAAGGCGGCCCAGAAAACCACGCGGCACCAGCCGCCCAAGCCCAGAAAGAAACCAAAATCGAAAGAGAGGTAATCGGTCATGAATAACTTTGACGATCTGTTTGAACAGCGGCCCCAGGCTGAGGCCGTGCCGCAGAAGCAGGAAAGCCAAAAAGAGCGCCCCAAGCGCCAATGGTGGCAGGTGAAAGAGGAAAAGCATCGGAAAGAAGCCTACGCCACCCTGGATAAGATTTTCGGAGAGTTCTCCGAGGGTACGGGCAGTATGGAGGCATATCTGGATGTCCAGAGCCGGTTTCCTTTCCACTCTGCCCGCAATGCGCTGCTGATTGAAGCCAAGTGCCCTCATGCAGAGCGTATCCATGACGAAAAGGGATGGAAAGACATGGGGGTTACTGTGCTGGAAGAAGAAAAGCGCCTGCCCATCATCATCCTGGAGCCGGGCAAGGCGTACCGGCGCGAGGATGGCAGCGTGGGCCAGAACTTTTACGCCAAGGAAGTCTATGATATTTCCCAGACCACGGCGCGGGATGAAGCCCAGCCCCAGGTGAGCTACGATGACCGCCTGCTCTTAAAAGGGCTGATTGCCAGTTCCCCCGTACCCATCCGGGCGGTGGAGGAACTGCCTCAGGGGCGCGGGGCTGTGTATGACCCGGAGCAAAACGCTATCCTGGTAAAAAAGGGCATGGACGCGCCGGACATTTTCCGCTGCGTCTCCCTGGAGGCAGCCAACGTGCAGCTTGCCCAAAGCCATGAGGGCTATTCCCGCGAGGCGGAGGGCTACAAAGCCTACGCCGTCAGCTATATGCTCTGCCAGCGGTATGGCGTGGATGTAAAGGGATACGACATCTCCAGGCTGGACGGCGTGCTCCAGGGGCAAGACCCCAGGGAGGAGGTTCCGGCAGCCCTCACCGATATGCGCGATACGTTCAAGGAGATGAACGGGCGCATAGCAAGGGCCATGGGCCTTACCCGCGCCAGCAGGCAGAAGGAACAGGAACGGTAAAGGAGGTTTTGAAAAATGGAACGACAGGACAAGGTTGTCCTCACCCTGGACAGCTACGAGCACGGGATTATGATCCGCGCCCTCAACGAGCTGCGCAACGATCTGCTGGAGGAACAGCGTGACCCTGGCCCGGTGGAAGATGTGCTCTTAAAAACCATTGACGCCCCATCCCAAAAAGACAGGAAAGCGAAGCGCCGGGATGAAGCCCGATAACAAGACGGGCGGCCCCTGGCTCTATGCCCTGGGGCTGATCCCGGTAGTCAGGTTTGCCCTTTTGATTGCGCCGTCCCTTTCCGGGGGCCTTTCGGAAATTGTAAACGCCCTGCCTGCGGCAATGAACCATCCATTCCAAATCGTGTGGTGTGAGGACAGCATAAAAGCTGTCCTCATTTTTATTGCTGCCTACGGGCTGGGCATAGGCATTTATCTTTCTTCCCGGCGCAACTACAGACGGGGTGAAGAACACGGCTCTGCCAAATGGGGCGATCCGCGGGCCGTGAATAAGAAATACCGGGATAAAGACCCGTTTCAAAACCGCATTTTTACCCAGCACGTTCGTATGGGGCTGGACGGGAAAAAGCACCGCAGGACGCTCAATTCCCTGGTATGCGGTGGCAGCGGAGCAGGAAAAAGCAGGTTCTATGCAAAGCCCAGTGCGCCCGTAAGGGCGGTATAAATCCTACCTTGAGCAAGTAGTAGGTAAAAGTATCAAGCGGCATTGTGCCGCAACCTATCATTCCCCGTCTTACCCCAAAAGGGAAACCGGAGGGCGACCATAGCATGACGGAGGACACGGGGCGCTGAAGCCTCAGAAGCGCCGGCGTGACGGAATGAAAATCCACGTATGAGGATGGAAGCTAGACTGCTTGAATGACAGCCTGAAATCGGGACCAAGAGCGTACCCCTGACGTAGAGAGGTTGTACTCGTCAGTGTTCCTGACAGTCGCATTGTTTGGCTATGCGGCTGCTGATACTCGGAGCAGGTTCAGCCACGGGAAAGTGGAAAAAGGCGAACGTCACATACCGACAACGTGGAACGCTTGTTTATACCGTACTAAACGGGGATTGCCTAAAGTGAAATGCCGAAAGGCTATGAAAACGCTGAAATGCGGGGTTCTGAATATTCACCATGGCAACAGAGTTCCCATAGTAGTCTGCGGACGGGAAAGCCGTCTACATGGCAAAGGGGAACAGTGAATCATTTTCAAAACAGAAAGGATGGTGTGTGAGACACTATGAGAAATCCGATTCATGTCTTGAAAAGCCTTGAAGAAAAGGCAAGTGTAAGTAACTACAAATATGAAAGATTATATCGCAACCTATACAATCCAGAGTTCTATCTCCTTGCATATGCGAACATTGCGAAATCGCAGGGGAGCATGACGCAGGGGGTAGACGGGCAGACGCTGGACAACATGAGCCTGCCGAGAATTAACCGGATTATTGAATCCATACGCAACAGGACATATCAGCCAAAGCCTGCAAAAAGAAAGTACATTCCTAAAAAGAACGGGAAACTTCGCCCGTTGGGAATCACTTCTACTGATGATAAGTTAGTGCAGGAAGTGGTCAGAATGATTCTTGAAGCAATCTATGAGCCGACATTCAGCAACAATTCACACGGTTTCAGACCAAAAAGAAGCTGTCACACGGCACTTACGCAAGTGAAGAAAAACTTCACAGGTGTTACATGGATTGTCGAGGGAGACATTAAGGCGTGCTTTGATAACTTCGACCATCATGTGTTGGTTGAATTACTGCGGAAAAGGATTTCAGACGAGGCTTTTATCGGTCTAATCTGGAAGTTCCTGAAAGCCGGATATATGGAACAATGGCAGTACAACTGCACCTACTCCGGTGTTCCGCAGGGCAGCGGTATCAGTCCGATATGTGCAAACATCTACCTCAGCGAACTGGACAACTATATGCAGGAATACAAAGAAAAGTATGATTGCGAGCCAGAACGCAGAAGGACGACCAGAGAATACGAGCGGGCGTCCCGGAGATACAGAAAGGCACGTAAAGCGTTAATGGGCGCAGAAAAATCAACTCCTGAACTGGTAAAAGAATTTAAGGATTCCAGAAGGAAGAAGATGAATCAGCACTATTACAATCCGTTTGAGGAAGGCTTCAAGAAAATCCAGTACAACCGTTACGCCGATGATTTTGTAATCGGCGTTATCGGCTCCAAAAAGGACGCAGAAAAAATCAAGGAAGATGTAAAAATCTTTCTCCAAGAAAAACTGCATTTGGAAATGTCCGAGGAAAAGACGAAAGTCACCCATTCCAGTAAGCCGGTACGCTATCTGGGGTACGATTTCAAAGTAATCCATTCCAAGAACATGAAGCGTTGTAAAAACGGCGACATGAAACGGGTGTGGTATGGAAAAGTATTCCTGTATATGCCGAAAGAAAAATGGATTAAAAAAGCGATGGAACGGGGAGCGATACAGGTGAAACGCAACAATGACACAGGCAAAGAAATGTGGCGGCCTATGCCAAGGAAAGACCTGATGAACCGCAGCGACGCAGAGATTGTGTCTACTTTCAATTCCGAAATTCGAGGGTTATATAACTTCTATCGGATAGCAGAAAACGTAGGCGCATTGCACAAGTATTACTACATGGTGCGGTACAGCATGTTAAAAACTCTGGCAGGAAAGCACAGAACGAATGTCAGTGTTATTAAGAAGCGGCACATGGTAAACGGAGTACTGAGAATCCCATACGATACAACTAAGGGACGTAAATACTGCGAATTTTACCATGATGGATTCAGAAAGCACAGCGACGGCTATGACAATGTGGCAGACGTTATGCCGAGTTATAGGAAATATGACAGCAGGCACACGATAGTAAACCGCATAAAAGCCGGAGTATGCGAGATTTGCGGGGAACATGCAGACTATTTATGTATGCACCACGTAAGAACGCTGAAATCGCTGAAAGGCAGGGATATATTTGAGCAGAAAATGCTGAAAATGAGAAGAAAATCTCTGGCTCTCTGCCCTGACTGCTTTGAACTCTTACACGAAACCAAAGAATCAAGGTGATTCATGGAAAGCCGGATACGCTGAGAGGTGTACGTCCGGTTTGGGAGGCGGCTCCCTGAAACCTACTGATGAAAGTCAGCAAGGCGCAGGGTGCCTACCTCATACCTGCTCCAGGCGTCCCATGTCTCTTACTTTGTGCTGGACTGTAAGGGCGAACTGCTGCGCGACTGCGGGGGCCTGCTGGAACGGATGGGCTACGAGATCAAGGTGGTAGACCTTCTGAACATGGAGAAAAGCCATTGTTACAATCCCTTCGCCTATCTGAAGAACGACAACGACGTGCAGAAAATGGTCACAAACTTGTTCAAATCCACCACCCCAAAAGGGAGCCAGTCAAACGACCCCTTCTGGGACACGGCGGCCAGTATGCTCCTCATGGCGCTGGTTTTCTATCTCCATTATGAAGCGCCGGAGGATGAAAAAAACTTTGCGATGATAATGGAAATGCTCCGGGCCGGTGAGGTGCGGGAGGATGACGACAGCTACCAATCACCGCTGGACGAACTGTTTGAGCGCCTGGAAATGCGCTCCCCCGACCACATCGCGGTGAAGTATTACAAGGATTACCGTTCCGGCAGCGCCAAGACCTTAAAATCCATCCAGATCACCCTTGCCGCACGGTTGGAGAAGTTTAACCTGTCCAGCGTGGCCGCGCTTACCGCCACGGACGAACTGGATTTGGCGTCCCTCGGCGAAAAGAAGGTGGCGCTGTTCGCGCTGATTCCCGACAATGACAGCAGCTTCAATTTTTTAGTCAGTCTGCTCTACGCCAGCACCTTCCAGGAGCTGTTTTACAGCGCCGACCGGGTGCATGGCGGCAGCCTGCCCGTGCCGGTGCATTTCCTCATGGACGAGTTTGCCAACGTCAGCTTGCCGGACGACTTCGACAAGCTACTGGCCACCATGCGGAGCCGGAACATTTCGGTGTCCATCATCATCCAGAACATCGCCCAGCTCAAGGCGTTGTATGAAAAACAATGGGAATCCATCATGGGCAACTGCGACGAGTTTTTGTACCTGGGCGGCAACGAAACCAGCACCCACAAGCTGATCTCCGAGAACTACCTGGGCAAAAGCACCCTCTGGCTGGACACCTACGGCAAGAGCACCGGGCACTCCGGCAGCTACTCCACCAACAACCAGATCACGGGCCGCGAGCTTTTGACCCCGGATGAGGTGCGTATGTTGGACAACAACCTGGCGCTGCTTTTTATCCGTGGGGAGCCGCCGCTGATGGATGAGAAGTACGACCTGCTAAAGCACCCGAATGTGAAGTACACCACCGATGGCGGCGCGCCCGTCTATTCCCACGGCGGCACCGAAAACGCCGTGGCGGATATGGCTATTGGCCGCCTTACCCCCGGCGACCTTGCCAATATCCAGGAGCCGGAAACCCTTTGTGAACTTCTGTCCGATGAGGACATGGAGAAAATCTTTCAATTCAAGGAGGAAAAGCAAAATGAAACTGTTTAACAAGAAGAACAAGGAAACCCGCAGCCTGCCCATGGGCAGAAAGGGCAAAAGCGCCTTTGCCGTTTACACGGCCCTGGTGCTCATGCTGTGCTGCTGCACTACCACAGCCTTTGCCGCCAGCGACCCGCTCACGGTTATCAACAACCTCAGCGATTTCATTTTCGGCCTGATCCGGGCCATTGGTATGATCCTGCTGGGCTTTGGCGTGGTACAGATCGGCCTTTCCCTGAAAAGCCACGACCCCAGCCAGCGGGCCAACGGCTTCCTCACTTTAGCTGGCGGCGTCGTGATTACGTTTGCCAAGGAAATCCTCACGCTCATTACGGGCTGATTTTCCAGCGGAAAGGAGTATCGCTATGAATCTGAAATGCGAGTGCTATATCCACTCTTTGAAGCAGGGGGAAAAGAACGTGCTGGGTGAGGCAACTATCCTCAAACGCCTGGGGGACAACGACTACCTGGCCGAGGTGGGCGGCGTAAAATGCCACGCGATCTTCAACCCCTTTGTCGGACGGTATTTTGTGGATGATGTTTACGGCATTGTCCGCCAGCCGCAGGAGCGCGGCGGACGATAAGCGAAAATACGGCAGTGCGGGGGCGGGCCGCTGCGGCCCGTCCCTTACCGCTGCTGGAAAGGAGGTAGCGGAATGTCCGATAACTGGGTAGTCCAGAACTTACAAAATGCCCTCGATACCTGGAACAAGTACCTGTCCGAGATCTGGCAGCTCATCACCCAAAGCCCGGAGCAGTTCAAAGGCGGCACGATTTGGGGCGTCATTGTCAACATCCATGACGCAGTAAGGGCCATCGGCCTTGCCCTGTTGGTGCTGTTCTTTGTGGTGGGCGTCATGCGCACCTGCGGCAGCTTTGCGGAAGTCAAAAAGCCGGAGCACGCGCTGAAACTGTTTATCCGGTTTGCCATTGCCAAAGGCGTCGTGACCTATGGGCTGGAGCTGATGATGGCCCTCTTTAATATCGTCCAGGGCCTTGTTTCCACGATTATGAACGCGGCGGGCTTTGGAACCGCGCAGCAGACGGTTCTCCCCCAGGAGATTGTCACGGCGGTGGAAAGCTGCGGCTTTTTCGAGAGCATCCCCCTCTGGGCGGTCACGCTCATCGGCGGACTGTTTATCACGGTTCTCAGCTTCATTATGATAATGACCGTCTACGGGCGTTTTTTCAAATTATATCTTTATACGGCCATCGCACCGGTTCCCCTCTCCACTTTTGCGGGGGAGCCGACGCAGAACGTAGGCAAGAGCTTTATCAAGAGCTATGCCGCCGTGTGTTTGGAAGGTGCCATCATCGTGTTGGCCTGCATTATCTTTTCCCTATTTGCGGCGTCCCCGCCTGCCATTGACCCCAACGCGGCGGCAGTCACGCAGGTATGGAGCTATATCGGGGAACTGGTCTTTAATATGCTCGTCCTCGTGGGCGCGGTGAAAATGGCCGACCGCGTGGTACGCGAGATGATGGGCCTGTAAAAAAGGAGGAAAACAAATGCGTTATCAAACCTATGTGCTGCACTTGATTGACGGAACCGCCATCCCGATGGCGGAGGATTACGACCTGCCCGCAGAAAAAGGGATTGTGGGTCACTTCTCCAAAGCGGCTCCAGACGAGATTTTTACCGTGGGCGACCGGCTGCTGGGCTTTGCCTATATCCCCAAGAGCAGCATTGTTTACCTGGAAACCGGCGAAGTGATTGTGAGGTGATATTTTGGAAGTCAAGATCAACCGGGAAATCCGTAATTACACGGAGAGTATGTTTTTTGGACTGTCCATGCGGCAGTTCATTTTTTCTGTTCTCGCCTGCGGCGTGGCCGTGGGCCTTTACTTTATACTGCGCCCCTATTTTGGGGTGGAAACCCTGTCCTGGATGTGCATTTTGGGGGCGGCCCCCTTTGCCATGCTGGGCTTTGTCACCTACCATGGCATGACGGCGGAACAATTCATCTGGGCGTGGCTGCGCTCGGAAATGCTGGAGCCGAAGGAGTTTAAGTTTGAGGACAGCAATTACTACTACGCGGCGCTGAAAGATACCATTGAAGGGCTGCAAACCGGGCGTCCCGTCAAACGGCAGCCCAAAGAACCGAAGCATTTTCACAAACGGAAGGAGGCCAAGCATGATTAAGACCATCAAAACCATGTCCAAGCAGGAAAAGGAGCGATACACCGTCCCACGGAAGGTGCAGGATGTGATCCCCGTCCGCCGTATCTGGCCGGACGGCATTTTTTTGACCGGCAACCGCTTCTCCAAAACCTACCGCTTTTCGGACATCAATTACCTGGTAGCCAGCCGGGAGGACAAGGAATCCATGTTCCTCACCTATTCGGAGCTGCTCAATTCCCTGGATTCCGGCGCGGTGACGAAAATCACCATCAACAACCGCCGCTTGAACAAGGCAAACTTTGAAACGTCCATCCTCATGCCCATACAGGGGGATTTCCGGGACGAGTACCGTGGGGAATATAACCAAATGCTGCTGGATAAGGCCACCGGGGCCAACGGCATTATGCAGGAAAAATATATCACCGTTTCCGTGGTGAAGAAAGACGTGGAGGAGGCCCGCGCCTACTTTGCCCGCGTGGGAGCCGACCTCATTTCCCACTTTGCGGCCCTGGGTTCCAAGTGCGTGGAGCTGGACGCCACCGAGCGCCTGCGCATCCTGCACGACTTCTACCGCCAGGGCGAGGAATCCGAGTTTGTGTTCAATGCCCGCGAGATGATGAAACGGGGCCACAGCTTCAAGGACTATATCTGCCCGGACGGGATCGAGAAAAACAGCGACTATCTGAAGCTGGGCGGCAAATTCTGCCGGGTGCTGTTTCTCAAAGACTATGCCTCTTATATTAAGGATAACATGGTGACGGAGCTGACCGATTTTAACCGCAATCTGATGTTCTCCATCGACATTGTGCCGGTTCCCACGGATGAGGCCGTGCGGGAGGTGGAAAACCGCCTGCTGGGTGTGGAAACCAACATCACCAACTGGCAGCGCCGCCAGAACGCCAACAACAACTTCTCTGCTGTGGTTCCCTACGATATGGAATTGCAGCGCAAGGAAAGCAAGGAGTTTTTGGACGACCTCACCACCCGCGACCAGCGGATGATGTTCGCGGTGATGACCCTGGCCATCACCGCCGACACCAAGGAGCAACTTGACAGCGATACCGAGGCGGTGCTTTCTGTGGCGAGAAAGCATATGTGCCAGCTTGCGGTGCTCAAGTTCCAGCAGCTCGATGGCCTGAACACCGCCCTGCCCATCGGGGTGCGGAAAATCAACGCCTTCCGCACCCTTACCACGGAATCCCTGGCCGTGTTCATCCCCTTTAAGGTACAGGAAATCCAGGACAAGGGCGGCATTTACTTTGGCGAGAATGCCATCTCCCATAACCTGATCCTTTGCAACAAGGCGAACCTCTTGAACCAGTCGGCCTTTTATCTGGGCGTTCCCGGCGCAGGCAAATCTTTTGCGGTAAAGGAGCTGATCGCCTTCCTCATGCTCCACCCGGATTATGCCGACGATGACATTCTGATCTGCGACCCGGAGGGTGAGTTTGGCGCGCTCGTCAAAACCCTGGGCCGGGAAAAGGCCACGGTGGCCCATCTGGTGGCGGGCGGCAAAGACCGCTTAAACGCCATGTATATGGTGGAGGGCTACGGGGAAAACAACCCGATTGTAGAAAAAAGCCAGTTTGTCATGTCCCTTATCGAGCAGATCGACAAGCGCGGCGTGGGGCCGCAGCACAAATCCATCATCGACCGCTGCACCGCCC
>UMDI01015911.1_pt1 | contig 9764 bp, 9 predicted proteins | sample 1964451 | NCBI WGS metagenome assembly UMDI01 (sample SAMEA4835990, study PRJEB28245) | human gut metagenome | biome: gut microbiome; material: fecal sample | place: Denmark | collected 2008 | reverse complement strand
GCAAAATTATCACATGTATAATCTGCGACCATTCCGTCTTTTAATGTAACTGAAAGATTTTTAAATTTTAAATCATTAAGATACACTTCACTTACATTGATTACGCCATTTGTTTTTGCAAGCACTGGTGAGGTAAACACTTCTCCAAGCGGTATATTTACATCAGCAAGGCAGTTTTCAAATACTGTCTGCTTTTCAGTGTTCGTCTTTTTCATAAGATTGACACATATATCTGTCTTATTGCCATTCATGCCTTTAACTTCTACATAATCAGCCTTATCGAGTGCATCAATAATATTTTTCTGGATTTTACAATACACATCATAGTCAAGCGTATTTATTTTAACAGTCTCATCAAATATTTTTTCGTAATCTTTTCCTATTTCAGGAATCGGATATGCAATTATTGTAAAACTGCGTTCCTCTCCTTTTATATAATTATTGACTATCTCTGAAGATTCCCTGTCATATTTTACTGATAATGCACGCTGTTTATCATCAAGTGTCATACACTCCGTCCTGTTTTCAGGTTCAAACGGCTCTTCCCCGAAAACTTCCATAACAGCAGGACCGCCGAATACTGATGCTTTCTCTTTATTTTTCTCATAGGCAAACTTTAATGCACCAAGCTTTCTTTCTATAAATGCAGCATCCAGATATATTCCGTTATCAAACCTATGATCATATTCCATCTGTTTATTCGGACTTGTTCCATAATATCCTATTTTTATATGCATACGCTTGTTTATTGTATTAACTGCGGCACGGTATATTGTTGTTTTAAGCCCAATTTCTTCAAACTGCTTAATTTCTTCACGCACAAGACGCTCAAATCCCAGACAGTATCTTATATTAACTGTTTTCTTCCTGCTTATGTCTTTGCCAGTAAGCTCAAAACCTTTGCGATATCCCTCTGTAAATGTATGTGCCATCGCACTAATCTTTTCGTCAGGAAGACTGTTAAGATATGTTGCAGTCATAATTTCATTATCTGTGATATATTCGCCAAATTTATAGAGATATCTTATGTCATCAAGATTTTCATTCATTATAATATCCGTTGCAAATGACAGTGAAGTATCTATCTGCTCACGGACTCTGTACTCAACAAAATCATCACTGTAATCACTTACATACCAGTATATTATATCTCTTAGCGATGTGCTGTCAGGTGTCTCTGATTCAAATGAACAGTAAATCTCAACAAAAAGCTCCATAAGCACTGTCATCTCTGCAATTCTTAATTCATATGCATATGCAATCATTCCTCTTAATTCAACATAAAGAAATGACAGCATCCTGCCATATTCAAGTCCCATCACCTTTACGGCATAAACAGGATTTGCATAGCTTTTGTCATAATTTTTTTCAAGTATATCTTCATATAATGATTTATTAAACTCTGAAAGCTGATTAAATGTATAATCTTCAAATTCATTATTTTTAACTTTGCCAAAAAGTTCCGTCATCGAAATAATAAACTCCGACATTTTGCAGAAATAATCGCTGAATCTGCCATCACTGCACGCACCGCCTGCTGTTTTTATCTCTTTAATTCTTTCAGATGCCAATTCAAAACGTTCGATGAGATTATCGTCAAACAACTTTTACTGCCTCCTTAATGCATTTACTTTAAAAACCAAGACCCATGACAAATACTGCCATCATAAATACCGCTATAATACCGCATAACATTGAACCGATTTTTGATAATGTATAAAATTTATCATATTCTTTAAAACTTAATAATCCGATTACTGTCCCAATTACTGACAGCATAAGAGCCATAAGTCCAAGACTTCCCACTTCAAGTCCGGCTTCACCGCTCTTTTTAAATGCTACAAAAACACCGTAAAGCAGGCAGCTTAATGCAGCGACCCCCATTACGGTTGAAATTGTACCGCCAAGTGTCTGGCTCTTATCGGAAAATTTGTATTTATTAAATAATTTCATTCTTTTACCTTTTTCCCTGTTCTTTACTTTTTTTGTATGCTCTATTCATATTTTTATATATGCAGAAACACCAATACCCCAGAAGACCACCAAGCGTATTAAGTATAAGGTCATCAACATCACAGCTGCCAACCTTCGATATAAGCTGGATAAGTTCTATTGACAGACTAAGAGAAAATGCAGTTATAAAAACCTTGAAAAACTTTATCTTATGTTCTGAAACAAGCGGCAGAAAAAATCCAAATGGCATAAATGCCACTACATTTCCTGCTAGATTGAGAATAACCGCATTAATCCCTATTTGTCTGTAATATATGATAAATCTTTTTATTTCTTTAAACGGCACAAGATTGTACCTGTAATTAACAGGTACATCTGCCCTTCCAAGCATCTCTGCAAAAAACACAAAATAAATAAGTGCCACAATATAGATTAAAAATGCACTCCATTTAAAAATACTTTTTATTTTTCTGTTTTTCATGCAGACCTCTCTATATAAGGCTGTCGGATTTATGTGCAAGAAGTCTTGCACCATTAACTATAAGCATAACTCCTGCTGTAATACCAAACACAAGTGTGATAATTCCAAATGCAAGATTTGATGCTCCTATTCCTTTTACTTTTTTATATAACTTTTCGTCCATGACACTCCTCCTTGTTTTGCGAAGCAAAATCCGAACCCTTTGGTGAGGAGAGGATTTGCCTCCTTGTTTTGCGAAGCAAAATCCTGCTTATTTTACTCCGTACTCTTCATAATATTTGTCTATTGCAGCTTTGATGTCATCATTAATAACAATTTCACCATTGCAAGGCTTGTTATAAAGATGCTCAACTACATCCGCCATGCTTACAATAGCACTTGTCTCAAATCCGTATCTTTCTTTGATTTCATCAAGTGCACTTACTTTGCCGCCAAGTCCTACTTCCATACGGTTAAGAGAAACCATAAGTCCGATAATTGTTACATCTGCTGCACCACGAACCTTAGGAACTGTCTCTTCCATTGATTTTCCTGATGTTGTAACATCTTCTATCATAATGACTCTGTCGCCATCCTGCAACTTGCTTCCGAGGAAGCCTCCCTTATCAGCTCCATGGTCTTTTTCTTCTTTACGGTCAGAGCAATAACGCACTTCTTTTCCATAAAGTTTTGCATATGCAACTGCTGTTACAACACTGATTGGAATTCCTTTGTATGCAGGTCCGAAAAGCACATCAAAATCATCACCATATGTCTCATGAATTGCCTTTGCATAGTATTCACCAAGCTTCATAAGCTGTGTTCCTGTAACATATGCTCCCGCATTCATAAAAAACGGTGATTTTCTTCCGCTCTTTAATGTAAAATCGCCAAATTTTAAAACATGGCAATCAACCATAAAATCTATAAATTCCTGCTTGTATGCTTCCATTGTATCTTAAACCTCCTGTTTACGTGAATTCTTTATTATTAATAACTCATGTACTATTTTACACAGCCTGTTATTTCCGCTATATCTTTAATTCCATTTTTTTCCATAAATGACTGTATTCCTTCAATCACCTTGATGGTTGTCATAGGGTCGTTGAAATTGGCTGTTCCAACTGCAACCATCGTTGCACCTGCCATTATGAACTCTAATGCATCTTCGGCACTTGCAATTCCACCCATTCCAATTATCGGAATGTTTACCGCATTGGCAACCTGATATACCATTCTTACGGCAACCGGCTTAATTGCAGGACCTGAAAGACCGCCTGTTTTATTAGCAACCGCAAATGTACGTCTGTTGATATCAATCTTCATGCCTGTAAGCGTATTTATAAGTGATACAGCATCAGCACCGCCGGCTTCAACAGCCTTTGCCATCTCTGTAATATCTGTTACATTAGGACTTAATTTCATTATTATAGGTTTTTTTGATACCTTTTTAACAGCACTTGTTATCTCCATTGCTGACTCAGCTCTCTGTCCAAATGCAATTCCGCCCTCTTTTACATTTGGGCATGATATATTAATTTCAAGCATGTCAACAGGTGCTTCTGAAAGTTTTTCAACAGCATCAATGTAATCTTCTTTGCTCTTTCCGCAGACATTTACAATGATTTTCGTATCATATTTTTTAAGAAATGGAATGTCTCTTGTTAAAAATGTATCAAGCCCCGGATTCTGAAGTCCGATTGCATTAATCATCCCACCGTACGTTTCTGCTATTCGTGGAGTTGGATTGCCAGGCCATGGCACATTAGCAACACCTTTTGTTGTCACAGCACCAAGTCTGTTAAGGTCAACATATTCACTGTATTCCATGCCTGAACCAAATGTTCCGGAAGCAACCGTAACCGGATTTTTAAATGTAACACCGGCAATATTTACTGACATATTTACTGATTCTGCTGGCATTATATCTCCACCTCCTTAGCATTAAATACAGGACCTTCTTTGCAAACCCTCTTATTATGGACTTTTGAATGGTCATCAATATCTTTTGATTTACATACACATGCAAGACATGCACCGATTCCGCATGCCATTTTTTCTTCTAATGAAATATAACACTCAATATTATTTTCGAGAGCATAGGCTTTTATTGCACGAAGCATAGGCATTGGTCCGCAGGCGTATATAACATCACCCTTAATATTATGCACTTTCACAGCATCAAGAACATTTCCTTTTGTTCCACAACTTCCGTCTTCTGTCGCAATTGTAACTGTTCCGTATTTTTCAAATTCTTCATTAAGAAACAGCTCATCTTTGTATCCAAGAACTATCTGTTTTTTGCAGTTCAACTGTTTTGCAAGTTCAAGCATAGGCGGAATTCCGATACCACCACCGAAAATTATTGCATCTTTTGAAGCATATGTGGCATTGACATCATATCCATTGCCGAGAGGTCCCTGAATTGAGAGACTCTCTCCTTCTTTCATTGATGAAAATTCTTTTGTTCCCGCACCAACTGTTCTATATACAATTCTTAACTTGTTATCGACTATTGCACATATACTGATTGGACGTGGAAGAAGCCTTGAACCGTCAGTGCTGTATACTGATATAAACTGTCCCGGTTTTGCTGCCTTTGCAATATCTGATGTCTCAAACCATATCTCATATACCCCGGTCCCAAGACAGCCTGTTTTTATTATCTTAGCATTTTCTCTAAATGACATAAGAAATTCTCCTCATTAATTATCTTTTATTTAAAGCTCCATTAATATCATTAATCATGTCTATTGCTGCCTGTCTTGAAGCATCAGCAAAGTTTGCCTCACCAAACTTAGCATATTCTTCTTTTGCATATGCTGCAATAATTCCTCTTGAGCTGTTTACTATGGCACCGAGACCGTCTTCATTAAAGAAATGCACTAAATCTTCTGCCTTTCCACCCTGGGCACCATATCCTGGAACGAGGATGAATGACTTAGGCATGACTTTTCTTAAAACTTTACCCATCTCAGGATATGTAGCTCCTACAACTGCTCCTACATAGCTGTAATCATCGCCCATGCACTGCATAGCCCACTCATTTACTTTTTCACCGACATGTTCATAAAGAGGTCTGCCATCGATAAGTCTGTCCTGAAATTCTCCACTTGAAGGATTTGATGTCTTAACAAGTATAAATATTCCTTTTTTCTCCTCCTTGCATACTTTGATGAAAGGATTAATTCCATCTGAACCAAGATATGGATTAACTGTTGCAAAGTCTTCATCAAATGCAGCTATCTCTTTATTTCCAACCTTAACTTTGCCAAGATGAGCAACAGCATATGCCTCTGATGTTGAGCCGATATCCCCCCTCTTGACATCACCGATTACAACCATATCTTTTTCATGGCAGTAATCTACAGTCTTCTTAAATGCAATCATTCCCGGAATACCAAACTGCTCATACATTGCAACCTGTGGTTTTACCGCAGGAACTATATCATATATATTATCAATGATAGCTTTGTTGAACTGCCATATAGCTTCTGCTGCGCCCTCAAGTGTCTCTCCATATTCTTTAAATGCAGCATCCTGAAGATGTTTTGGGACAAATTTCATCATAGGATCAAGTCCCACTACTACAGGTGCATTCTGCTTCTTAATCTTGTCTACTAACTTGTTAATCATCGTCTAATAAATCCTTTCAATATATATTAAAGTTTAGGAACATCTTTATCTACAATACATTCACAGCCCGGTCTGTAAGAATATACTGTCTTTCCACCGGCTATTGTATAACGTACCCTTCCTTTTACAGTCTTTCCGTTAAATGGTGTATTTTTACCCATTGAAGCAAACATTGAACTGTCAATAACATATTCGTCTGCAGGGTCGATAATTGTTATATCTGCCGGTCTTCCTTCAAGAAGCGTTCCCCTGTCACTCTTTATAATCTGAGCCGGTGTGTAACTCATTCTTTCTGCCATCTGAAGCGGTGTCAAAACGCCTTTATCAACAAGCTCTGTGATTGTGAGTGCTACAGATGTCTCAAGTCCTGTAATTCCAAATGGTGCATCGACAAATGAACGCTCTTTTTCAGTCTTGTGATGTGGTGCATGGTCTGTTGAAATGCAATCCATTATTCCTGATGATAATCCCTCTTTTAACTCATCCACATCTTCCTGTTTTCTGAGTGGCGGATTCATCTTAAAATTAGCATCATCGCTTGTAATTGCGTCTTCTGTAAGCGTAAAATGATGTGGTGTAACCTCAGCTGTTACCTGAAGTCCCTCTTTCTTTGCAAGTTCAACCATTCTTACACTGTCTTTTGTTGAGCAATGGCATAAATGCAATCTGGCACCTGTATTTTTTGCAAGAAGAATATCTCTTGCAACAATTACATCCTCAACAGCATTCATAATGCCATAAAATCCCATCTCTTTTGCTTTCTCACCGGCATTCATGACGCCTCTTGCAACAAGATTCTTATCCTCACAGTGGGCAAACACAGGTATGTCAACTTCTGCGGCAAGTCTCATAGCTTGTCTTGCCACTCTGGCATTCATAACAGACTTGCCATCCTCACTTACAGCAACAGCTCCGTTTTCTTTGAGTTTTTCAAAGTCTGTAATATATTCTCCATCCTGTCCGGCTGTTATTGCAGCAATCGGAAGTACATTAATATCTGTAACTTCTTTTGCCTTATCAATTATATATCTTACCATCTCAACGCTGTCAATAGCAGGCTTAGTATTAGGCATGGCACAAACCGTTGTAAATCCACCTCTTGCAGCTGCTCTCGCACCTGTACGGATTGTCTCTTTATGCTCAAAACCAGGCTCCCTGAAATGGACATGTAAATCTATAAGTCCCGGCATTACAAACATCCCGTCTGCGTCAATAACATTTTCTGCATCATCTGTAATATTTTCTGCCACTTTAAGGATAACACCATCCTCAAAAAGAACATCCTTTACAGCATCTGTTTTGCTGGCAGGGTCTAATACCCTTCCTCCCTTAATTAACGTTTTCATTATCCTCTCCTTCCCGACACAACAATCTATTGTATCCTATTTATTATCATTCAGTACTTTTCCAAGATATTCAAATTCAAACTGGTTTGCCGGAACCGGCTTGCCAAAGTAATATCCCTGAATATAATTAACACCTATCTCCTTTAAAAGATTGTATTGTTCAATATCCTCGATACCCTCAACAACAATCTGTGTTCCGATTGTCTTTGACAAATCAACAATAAGCTTTACAAAAGCCTGTGCATATTCATCTTCAACTATATCATCAATAAATGTTTTATCCACTTTTATAATATTGAGCGGAAGCTGTTTTATATAATTAAGCGATGAATATCCTGTTCCGAAATCATCAAGTGCAATTCTTGGACCGAGTGCCTTTAAACCGGAAATAATTTTAAGGACTCTTTCCATATCATTTATTGCAAATGACTCTGTTATCTCAAGAACTATATTTCTCGGATTAACACCTGTCCTGCTTAATATACGTCCGACATTCTCAACAACATTCTGCTGAAGTAGCTGTACTACGGACAGATTGACATTAATATGAAAATCCTTGTATCCTTTGTCATTCCATATCTTACACTGCCTGCATGCTTCTTCCAGCACATAATCTCCTATATCTGTTATAAGTCCGAGGTATTCAGCAAGCGGTATAAAATCCCCTGGTCCCATAAATCCGAGTGCTTTACTGTCCCATCGTACAAGTGCCTCACATGACATACATTTTTTGGTAACAGTATCAACAACAGGCTGGTAAAATACTACAAATTCATGAATCTGTGACGCAACCGCCTGCCTCATATTATTTTCTATATCAAGTCTCTGGACCGTATTGTGATTCTTGCTTCCGTCATAGAAATTATATCTGTTCTTTCCGCTTCTCTTGGCATCATACATTGCCATATCTGCCATTTTAACTATTTCATGCACATCATCGCTGTTATCAGGAAATGTTGCAACACCCATGCTCATTGTACAGAAATATTCCGTTCCTCTCAGATACCATGGCCTGTTAAATAATGCAACGACATTTTTTATAATTTTGGAAATTCCGATAAACTGTTCAGGCTTTACTATTACAACAAATTCATCTCCGCCCATTCTGTAACAGTGTCCACGAAGCCCCGGAATTCCCTGCAATCCGGCTGCTATCTGCTGTAATAACAAATCGCCATACTGGTGTCCCAACCCGTCATTGATATGTTTAAAATCATCAAGGTCAATAAACATTAATGCACCTTTCTGATTGGAACATACTGCATCACGGATAATATTTCTCAGGTCAAGTTCACACTTCATTCTGTTATAAAGTCCTGTGAGAAAATCATTATTTGCCTGATATTCTATCTTCTGCTGATTCTTCTTTTTCTGCGTTATATCAACAGCCGTGCATACAATAACAGCACTTCCGTCTATCCATGTCAGGTCAGAAAACTTAATTTCAAACCACAGACCTGATTCCGGATCATAATGTTCTATCGGTCTTTCTGTCTCTGTCTCTTCATCGTTTTCCGGCTTCTTGGCATTATCCTGTCTTATAACTCTTTCTTTTACGCACTTTTGTATTGTACGTCTTACTTCATCAGTCTTTCTTGCCACGTCATTTTCAAAATAAATCTCATCGCCGTGCTTATCAAAGACCATTATTCCGGAGCCGATACTGCTCAAAATATCCCTTAATACTTCGTAAGATGACAATAACGAATTATTAGTAACCTTCTTTTGTGCTATGCTCTGTATTATCCTTGATACATCCCTGATAAACTGCATTCTCACTTTATCGAAGCAAAGCTCATTACGGACATCAAATACAGCAAAATACATGGCACACGAATCATTGATAAATATAGGTACTACTACGCTTGACCTTACTCCGAATGCCTCAAGTGCATATTTTTCTTCTTCACTACATCTGCCTGTTGCACAACATTTTAACTCATCACTGCCTATCAAAAACTTTGATTTTGGTATATTGTTTATTTTAAGAGGCAGTTCGTCTTCACCGGCATAACTTATAACTGTATTAATCAGTTTACCATCTGTGCTTACCTGAAGCACTGCCGCATGTGAAGTACAAAGATATCTCTCTGCTTCTCTGAGTATTTTTTCAACAATCTCTGCAAATGTCTCATCAGATTCAAGCAATGAAACTATATTTGTCATCACTTCATCCTTCATAATATAATTATCCACTATACTACACTCAAACCTTCTTTTTTAAATTATGTAAGCAACCAATGTCACCAACTATGGTTTCTGTATCTTATTATATATTATTTTATCATCTTTGCAAACACCTTGTATAAAATTAAATATAATGTTATTATATCAAAGTGCATTTTTATGGGCGTTATATATTACATTTC
>UMDI01053497.1_pt1 | contig 9816 bp, 7 predicted proteins | sample 1964451 | NCBI WGS metagenome assembly UMDI01 (sample SAMEA4835990, study PRJEB28245) | human gut metagenome | biome: gut microbiome; material: fecal sample | place: Denmark | collected 2008 | reverse complement strand
CGGCTGTGGTAGTCATGGCTTTTGATGAACGGGGGCAGGCAGATACGTTTGAGCGTAAGATTGAAGTTTGCGAACGGGCTTACCGCCTGTTGGTCGGTAAGTTGGATTTCAATCCGGTTGACATCATTTTCGACCCGAATGTCTTGGCTGTTGCTACAGGCATTGAAGAGCACAGCAATTACGCGGTTGACTTTATCAAGGCGGCCGGATGGATACGCAGGCATTTGCCCGGAGCGCATGTCAGCGGAGGGGTGAGCAATCTCTCGTTTTCTTTCCGGGGCAACAATTACATCCGTGAGGCTATGCATGCAGTATTTCTTTATCATGCTATCCGCGAAGGCATGGATATGGGAATAGTCAATCCGGGTACCTCTGTACTCTATACGGATATTCCGGCTGATGTGCTGGAGCGTATTGAAGATGTGGTGCTGAATCGCCGCTCCGATGCGGCCGAGCGTCTGGTGGAGGTTGCCGAGCGGCTGAAAGCGGAGAGGGACGAAGCGGGAAGCGCAGGTGCACAGACCCATCAGGCATGGAGGGAAGACACCGGAGTTGAAGAACGTCTGCAATATGCCTTGGTCAAAGGTATCGGTGATTATCTGGAAGAGGATCTTGATGAGGCGCTGGCAAAGTATCCGAATGCGGTAAGTATCATCGAAGGACCGCTGATGGATGGCATGAACAGGGTAGGCGAACTGTTCGGTTCCGGCAAAATGTTTTTGCCGCAGGTAGTAAAGACAGCCCGCACGATGAAAAAAGCCGTGGCCTTTCTTCAGCCTTATATTGAGGCGGAAAAGCAGGAAGGTGCCCGAAAGGCAGGAAAGGTGCTGCTGGCAACGGTGAAAGGGGACGTGCATGATATCGGAAAGAATATTGTATCGGTTGTGATGGCCTGCAATAATTATGAAATTGTTGATTTGGGTGTGATGGTGCCGGCAGAAAAGATTGTGGAAACGGCAATCCGTGAGCGGGTGGACATTGTGGGGTTGAGTGGATTGATTACTCCATCGCTTGAAGAAATGGTGCATGTAGTGGGTGAGATGCAGCGTGCAGGTCTGCATATTCCGGTAATGATCGGAGGGGCTACGACTTCCAAACTGCATACGGCCTTGAAGATTGATCCTGCTTATGGCGGTACGGTCGTTTATTTGAAAGACGCCTCTCAGAATGCACCCGTTGCGGCGCGTTTGCTGAATCCGGATACGGCAAAACATTTTGCGGAAGAGCTTGCGGCTGAATATGAGCGGCTGCGTGAAAGTAACCGTATGAAAACGGTAAGTACCGTTTCGTTGGAAGAGGCGCAGAAAAACCGGCTGAATCTTTGGGACTGAAACTTTTAATACTGGCAGTATATGAATGTACAAATCGAAGAAGGATGGAAACGGGTTTTGGCTCCGGAATTTGAAAAGCCTTATTTTAAAGAGTTGACCGATTTTGTCAGGCAGGAATATCGTGCCACCACAGTATATCCCCCGGGGCGGCTGATATTCAACGCATTCAATCTTTGCCCTTTCGACAAGGTGAAGGTTGTGATTATCGGTCAGGATCCGTATCATGGGCCGGGACAGGCTCATGGATTGTGCTTTTCGGTGAATGATGGCATTCCTTTCCCTCCTTCGTTGCAGAATATATTCAAAGAAATTCATGACGATTTGGGTATGCCGATTCCTGCGAGCGGGAACTTGACAAGATGGGCAGAGCAAGGGGTGCTTTTGCTGAACGCTACCTTAACAGTGCGTGCCCATCAGGCTGGCTCTCATCAGGGGAAAGGCTGGGAGATTTTTACCGATGCGGTAATTCGTGTGCTCGCTGAAAGCCGTGAGCATCTTGTTTTCATCTTATGGGGATCATACGCTCAGAAAAAAGGTGCCTTTATCGACCGGCAAAGGCATCTTGTACTGACATCTGTACATCCTTCTCCCTTGTCGGCCTATCACGGTTTCTTTGGAAACAGGCACTTCAGCCGGACCAATGCTTATCTTGTGGAGAACGGAGAAACTCCGATACAGTGGTAAGTCCGGAAGCAGACTGGAGCAAGAACAGAAATTCAAATGCAGAAACACAAGGCTGCAAAACGCTGTTTGTGACCTTGTGTTTCTGCATTCTGTTTGTTTGTCGGTTTTTTTCTATTTTGCGGTATAATGTGTTGTTAGATCAGCTGCATGCCCAGTTTTTCACATTCTTTGCGCATATCTTCCGGCCATATGCTTGCCTGGATTTCTCCGATATGTCCTTTTTTGAGATAGAGCATGCAGAGGCGTGACTGTCCGATACCTCCTCCGATTGTGAGAGGCAGCGTTCCTTCCAGCAGGCGTCGGTGGAAATACAGCTTGGTGCGTTCTTCTTTTCCGGCCAGTTCCAGCTGCTTCAGCATTGCTTCCTTGTCTACGCGTATACCCATTGATGAGATTTCAAAGGCACGTCCCAATACGCTGTTCCATACCATCAGGTCACCGTTCAGTCCCGGCAGGCCGGTCTTGGGATCGATCGTAGTATAATCGTCATAATCCGGAGCGCGCAGGTCGTGCGGTTGTCCGTTGCTCAGCTTGCAGCCGATACCGATGATAAACACGGCACCGTAACGTTCGGTAATGAGGTTTTCACGTTCTTTTGCCGTTTTGTCGGGGTACATCTGCAGCAAGTCTTCTGCATGGATGAAATGCACGTCATGTGCAAGGAAAGGGGTGATTTGCGGATACATTTCACAGATCATGTATTCGGTGCGCCGCATGGCAGCATAGATGCGAGTGACAATGCTTTTCAAGAATTCAACAGTGCGCTGTTCGGGAGTGATTACTCGTTCCCAGTCCCACTGGTCAACATAGAGCGAATGGATGTTTCCGAGCTCTTCATCTGCCCGTATCGCATTCATGTCCGTGTATATGCCGTATCCCGGTTCGATTTTATAATCGGCCAGTGTCAGCCGTTTCCATTTTGCAAGCGAGTGCACTACTTCAGCTTCCTTATCTCCCAAGTCTTTGATGGGGAAAGTAACAGGGCGTTCCGTTCCGCTGAGGTCATCGTTGATGCCCATTCCTTTCAGTACGAAAAGCGGTGCCGTTACACGGCGCAGGCGGAGTTCGGATGACAGGTTCTGCTGGAAAAACTCCTTTATTTGTTTAATGCCCAGCTCGGTTTGTTTCATGTCGAGCAATGGCTTGTAGTTCGCAGGTTTTATAAGATAGCTCATACTTCGGTTTGTTTTGTTATTATTGTATATGTTTGGCAAAGATAGCCTTATTTTGTAAATGTGCAATATGTTTCTTTGGAAAACTTGTCAAAATGATTGTTCTTCTGCTGTGATAGCGTTATTTTGAAAAGCGTTTGTTGTCTGCTTTTATTTCATGGATTGCTGTTGTCCATAGGGCAGATGCGCAAAAAAATAGCCTGCCGTTCTCACTTGACAGACGGCAGGCCTTGATTCATTTTTTTTACCGAAAAGCAGGCTTATCGGTTCTTGTACATATTTTCGTAGTAATTCTGATAGTCACCGCTCGTTACGTTCTTCACCCATTCCTGATTGTCCAGATACCATCTGATTGTCTTTACGATTCCGTCTTCGAATTTGGTTTCGGGATACCAGCCCAATTCATTCTTGATTTTTGTCGGGTCGATGGCATAACGCTGGTCATGCCCCAAGCGGTCTTTTACAAATGTAATCAGCGAATCGTTGATCCAATCGATATTGATTTGTCCGTCGGAGCCGATTTCTTTTTTCTTGAGTACAGAACGGTATGCCGGCTCTTCTGTCATCAGACGATGGATGGTGGCGATTGTCAGTTTGACGATTTCTATATTTTGTTTTTCGTTGTGTCCTCCCACGTTGTATATCTCCCCGTTGCGTCCGTGCTGGATTACCATGTCGATGGCTTTGCAGTGGTCTTCGACATACAGCCAGTCGCGGACATTGGTCCCGTTGCCATAAACCGGAAGACGTTTTCCCTCGAGAATGTTCTTGATTATCAGCGGTATCAGTTTTTCAGGGAAATGGTAAGGGCCGTAGTTGTTTGAGCAGCGTGTAATGGTGACCGGCATCTTATAGGTGTCGCGATAAGCCTTTACGATAAGGTCGGCGCTGGCTTTTGAGGCGCTGTACGGGCTGTGCGGGCAGATTGGAGTTTCTTCAGTGAAATATCCTTCATCTCCCAGCGAGCCATAGACTTCATCCGTTGAAACCTGATGATAGCGCACACCCTTTCTCCATGTGGGATAGCCATATTCATCCTTGCCTGTCACCCACGCACGGCGGGCTGCGTCAAGCAGGTTTTGAGTGCCGAGAATGTTGGTCTGCAAGAACAGTTGCGGATTTTCTATGCTGCGGTCAACGTGGCTTTCTGCTGCAAAGTTCACGATGTAGTCAAACTTGTATTCGGCAAACAGCTGGTCGGCCAGATTGCGGTCGCAGATATTCCCTTTGACGAAATAACAGCGTTCGTTGTCAATGTCATCGGCAATTGTTCCCAGATTGCCGGCATAAGTCAATGCATCAAGAACCACCACTTTTATGTCATCGTATTTTGCCAGGATGTATTTGATATAGTTGGCACCGATGAATCCGGCCGCTCCTGTTACAAGATAAGTTTTCATAATTTGGTCTTTAATTTATCGCCGCAAATTTCGGAAAGTTTTTTGAAAGTGACAAGTTTTTTATCTTTTATCATTCAGTTCGATGACTTCCATATCTGAGAAATTTCCGTTGTCAACGGTGAAACGAACCAATGTTCTTGCCTTATGGAACCCATAGATGCCCGCCGCTCCCGGATTGATGTGCAGCAGTCCGAGCGTCTTGTCAAATTTTATTTTCAGAATGTGCGAGTGTCCGCTTATGAACAGTTTGGGCGGGTTGGCGAAGATTTGCTTGCGTATTGAGGGGTCGTATTTTCCCGGATAGCCTCCGATGTGCTTCATCAGCACGCTGGCTCCGTCTACGGTGAACTGAGCTGTTTCGGGATATCGGACACGTATGTCCTGTCCGTCAATGTTGCCGTATACGGCGCGTAGCGGACGGAAGGCCGCAAGGCGTTCGGCGATTTCAAGCGAACCGATGTCGCCTGCGTGCCAGATTTCGTTGCAGCTGTCAAAATATTTCAGATAGCGTTCGTCCCAATAGCCGTGGGTGTCGGATAAGAGTCCTATTCTTGTCATGCCTGTTCTTTTTTGTTTTCGGATATGAGCAGCAGCTTGTCGCCCGGATGCAGTTCCAGCTGCCCGTTGGGGATGATGAATTCGTTGTCCCGTTTCACCAGCATCACGAGTGTTCCCTGCGGGAGCTTCATGTCGGCCAGCCTGTTCCCTTTCTGAAGCATCTCTGTTGTCAGGGTCAGATCATTGAGCGACGAGTCGATTTCGTCCGGCAATTCTACGCCGAACTCGTTTCCTTCCTTCTCTGCCGGAAGGTCAAGGTGGAGTATCCGTGCCGTTTTGGCAATGCTCATCCCCTGGATAATCAGTGAGAGCAGCGTGATGAAGAACACGATGTTGAACAGTTGCTGCGACCCTTCGATTTCTGCCAGAACCGGATAAGTGGCGAATATGATGGGAACAGCGCCGCGCAGTCCCACCCATGATACAAACAGGCGTGCCTTGTTGGTCAGTTTCCTGAACGGAAGCAGGCATAGAAACACGCTTATCGGGCGTGCCGCAAGGATCATGAAAATGCCGATGAGCATTGCTACCGCAGCTATGTCGAGCATTTCATGCGGATTGACCAGCAGTCCTAGCGTGAGGAATACGATGATCTGGAACAGCCAGGTAAGTCCGTTCATGAATGTGCTGATGTCTTTCCGGAATGCCAGCCGTGCGTTTCCTACAATCATTCCCATAATGTATACGGCCAGGTATCCGTTGCCTTTGAGCTGGTCGGTTACGGTGAATGTGATGAATACCAGGCTGAGCAGCAGGATCGGATAGAGCGAGCTGTTTGAGAGGTTGATCTTGTTTACCAGCCACACGGAGAAGCGTCCGGCGGCGTATCCGATCACGCCTCCGAAGAAGAACTGGATGAGCAGGTCTTTTCCTACAATCAGAAAGTTCAGGTCGTTTCCGCTGGATATGACCTGGATGAGGATGATGGTAAGCATGTAGGCCATCGGGTCGTTGCTTCCGCTTTCCAGCTCGAGCATGGGCCGGAGGTTCTGCTTCAGATTCATGTTCTGTGAGCGCAGAAGGTTGAACACGGAGGCAGAGTCGGTTGACGACATGGTGGCGGCCAGCAGCATCGAAGTGAGCAGAGGCAATTGGATGTTGGTGTTGTCCCATCCCGAAATCCAGTAGATGAACGCTCCGGTGAGCAAAGTGGTCAGGAGCACGCCTAACGTAGACAGTACGATGCCGGGCTTGAGTACGGGACGGATGTCGGCGTACTTTGTGTCCATGCCTCCTGAAAAGAGGATGATGCTCAACGCTATCATTCCGATGAACTGGGCGTCGGATGCGCTGTGGAACTGCAGTCCCAGTCCGTCACTTCCGAACAGCATGCCTACAACGAGGAAGAGCAGTAAGGTCGGTATTCCGAACCGGTAGCCCGTCTTGCTGATAAGGATACTTGAAAGAATCAGGATGGAGCCGATAAGAAGAATGTTTTCTGCCGTAAATATCATGGGCTTGAGTTTTTTGTGGTTTGTGAAATGTCTGTTTTATCCATTTCCGGTGCGGCCTTTGCTGGCAAGAAAGATGGCTCGGCTCTTGAAAAAGTTTGTCTTCAGCCTGGAGATGGTTATCTTTAAGCTGAAGATATGTATCTTTAGTCTGGAGATTTGCATCTTCAGGCTAGAGATATAGATTTTTACAGGCCGGTATAAATTTCCTGTCGGCTTTCCGCTGCATTGTCCTCATGGGACGTATGGTCAGAAATGGATACTTTTTGTTGCAAAAATAGGAATAAAAATAAAAAAATCGTTATATTTGCAATGTTTTGTTCCGTTTGTGCTTCCGGATGGCGAAGCCGCGGATGAAAAGGGAATCGGGTGAAAGTCCCGGACAGTCCCGCTGCTGTAAGCTCCATAAGCGGTTGGCCCGTTTGCTGCAAGCCACTGTTTTCCGCTGATTGTCGGGAAAACGGGAAGGCAGGGTAATACCGGAGTAAGTCAGAAGACCTGCAAAACGAAGTCATGCTTGCATTCTCGAGGAAAGGATGGCAAGATTGAGGTGTGCAAACGTTTCAAACTTAAAATAAAGTATTATGAATGTAAAGAGTTTTTTGATGGGCATGCTTTGCCTGTTGGCGACGGGTGTATCGTTTGTGTCCTGCAATGACGACAACGACGATTTCCTGGATGATACGGGTTCGAAAGTATCTTTGCCGGGGCGCAGGGCTTACATCCTGTATGAAGGAAGCTACGGACAGGGCAATTCCGGCCTGGCATTCTATGCTCCCGACGGCAATGCGGATTTTATCGGCGACATATATACGGTGCAGAACGGAAAGGGACTGGGGGATACCGGCTCGGCGATGATCGAACATGACGATAATATTTATGTCGTTGTTTCCGGTTCGAACTATGTGGCCCGCCTGAATGCTGCGGGAGTGGAGCAATGCCGCCACGAGTTTGAGTACATGCCCCGGTATATTGATGCAGAAGACGGCTATGTTTATGTAACTCAGTATGGAGGGCGCGTGAGCAAGCTGGATGCGGTTACGCTGGATGAGGTTGGCGTTTATCAGGGGCAGTCTGACCATGCATATGAAGGCATCGTCGAATGCAACGGTTTGCTGTATGTAGCCGACAGCCAGACCCGTGACGAGTCTGCCACAGTGGTGTTGGGATATAACAGCGAAGTGCTTGTAATCGATCCGAACTCGATGCAGCTTAAGCAGACTGTGTCTGTTACGGTGAATCCCGAACGCTTGTGGGAATGTGACGGCAAGGTCTATTTGATTTCAAGAGATGTTTATGACCTTACCAGCTATCAGAAGATTTCAAGAAATGAACTTCAAATAATAGATCCGTCTAAGGGTAATCAAGTGACAGAAATAAAAGAGGCTACGAAGTTGGCCAAAGGAGATAATGGCTTACTTTACCTCATTGATACAGATACTGAAAATTCGTTCTTCACTTACAATATCAGCACCGGGAAGATTACCGACCATACTTTCTTGAACAATAATCCGGAAGAGCTTTCAAGCGCAACGATTTATCTGTTTGAAGTGGATGATGAAACGGGCGACATCTATATCGGTACGAGCGATTATGTGTCGGAAGGAACGGTTTATCGTTTTGATGCCAGCGGCACGTTTAAAGAAAAGTTTGATGCCGGAGGTATCAATCCCAATTCCATGATATTCGTAGACTGAGAAGAATGAAACGTGTATTATTAGCTGCTTGCATAATAACTTTGGTCTTGCTTTCGGCTGCTTGCGGCAGAGGAAGCAAGACTTCTTCTGTTTCGGCAGGTGACACGCTGCAGTTGAGGTATGCCCGCAATTTGTGCATTGTCCGTTATCCGGATTACACCATGGCCGTATTGCGCAATCCGTGGGATACCTTGAAAACGCTGCACACCTATGCGCTGGTGGACAAAAGGGATTCGCTGCCGGAAGGGTTGCCTGACAATGCCACTGTGGTCAGAGTGCCGCTGGAAAGATGCATGGTTTATTCGTCCGTTCATTGCAGCCTGCTTAAGGAACTGGATGCGCTGCACCGGATTGCGGGCATATGCGGTCTGGAGTATATGAATATGCCGGAAATAAAGGACGGATGCGAAAAAGGAACAATTGCAGACTGCGGAAACAGTTTGGCTCCGGACGTGGAGAAGATCATTGATTTGCATCCCGATGCAATACTGCTTTCTCCATTCGAGAACAGCGGGAGTTATGGCAAAATAGGCAAGCTGGGCATTCCTTTGATTGAATGTGCCGATTACATGGAGGCTTCTCCCCTGGGGCGTGCGGAATGGATGATGTTTTATGGATTGCTGACAGGCAGTTGCGGACGCGCTGACTCGTTGTTCAGAGCGGTCGAAACAACGTATCTTCGGGTGAAAGCGCTGGCTGCTCAAGCAAAAGTGCGTCCTGCGGTTATCTGTGACTTGAAATACGGTTCTGTCTGGTATATCTCGGGCGGAGAAAGCACCACGGGAAAAATGCTGGCTGATGCCGGAGCCGACTATGTTTTTGCAGACCTGAAGAACAGCGGTTCTGTTCCGATGGCTTTCGAAGCCGTGTTTGATAAAGGACAGTATGCAGACTACTGGCTGATAAAGTATAACCAGCCCCATGACAAGACTTATAGTGAGCTGGCCTCAGAGTACGCTCCTTATTCCCGTTTTCTTGCTTTCCGTAACCGGCAGATCTACGGATGCAACAGCCGTCGCATTCCTTTTTATGAGGAAACGCCTTTTCATCCCGACTGGCTGCTGAAAGATATGGTAAGCATTTTTCATCCGGAACTGCTGGAAGGCTATCGTACTAAATATTTTACAGAGTTGGCGGAATGAACAGGCGTAGAGGATTTGTGTTTGGAATGCTGCTTTCGCTGTGCATTCTTTTGCTTGTTGCGGCGAACCTGTTTTTCGGTTCGGTTGATATACCAGCCAGAGCTGTCTGGGAAATTCTTTCCGGCGGCGAGGCGGAAAAAGCGAGTTGGGCGTATATTGTTTGGGAATCACGTTTCCCTCAGTGTGTGGCGGCTTTGCTTTGCGGGGCAGCCCTTTCAGTTTCGGGATTGATGCTGCAAACCGTATTCAATAATCCTCTTGCCGATTCTTCTATTCTTGGAATCAGTTCGGGGGCAAGTCTGGGAGTCGCCCTTGTCGTAATGGCTGGAGGCAGCAGCCTGGCGGCAGGCGTTTTCAGTCTGTCGGGCTTCTTTTCTGTTT
>UMDI01004474.1_pt1 | contig 9963 bp, 10 predicted proteins | sample 1964451 | NCBI WGS metagenome assembly UMDI01 (sample SAMEA4835990, study PRJEB28245) | human gut metagenome | biome: gut microbiome; material: fecal sample | place: Denmark | collected 2008 | reverse complement strand
ATTGCTGAAATATAATCAGCATACTTAACAATTCTTTTATTCTGTTCAGCTGCGTTTGTCTGTCTGTTATTCGTTTCTTTTCCAAGATTTGTTACAAATGCCCCGGGGAAGTTCTTGTTGTTTTCGTATATCATAATTAGTCCTTTCCAGTGTGACGGAATCCGTCACATCTTATGCCTGTTATTTAGTCATCTGTTACCTGTCCGGCGGCGGCCTTGCAGATGACACTGGCTTATTCCTGTCTGCCATTGCCTGCTCCTTTCTTTCCTCTTGTGACAGAATCCGTCACATTTTGCATTAAAAAAGGAACAGATACGGATAATTCTCCATATCTGTTCCTTTTGGTGGTTATTTAATTATTACTGCTTTTATCTTTTACATTATGTTTATATTGTTACTGCTTCTTACAGTGTGCAAACTGCAGGCGGAAATTTGCAAGTGCATCTGGTTCCTTTATATTGCCTATGCCGTGTTCATTAACATACTCTTTGACTGCTTTTATATCATCCTTTGTAAATACCCACTGCTCAACGAGATGGTCTCTTGATTCACTCGCCGCTTTCTTTGCTTTTATAGGTATATTAAAGAAGGTTGCTTCATTATATCCATAAGTCATGCTTAATCTGTTCTGCATTGCTCTCTCCAGCGTTGCGGCATATTCAGGATCATTTCTCCATATGCTGTTTTCCTCAAGTCCTCCGTTCTCATAGGACTCCTTATAATAATCCGGTCCTATGAAACGCACATATGTATCTTTTTCTTCTTCTACTGCCACTGTATCGACTATATGTGCCATAACAGATACTTCCGCGATATTTCCACTGCTGTCTGTTGCTGTATATACAATCTTTACTGCCCCATCTGTCTTAAACTGTGTGTAATTCTCCGGGTGGTAATTCTTTACTGTAAGCTCACCTGCAATATCATCGTTCCAGTCATCTGTTACCTTGGCAGTGCTTAAAAGCTCTTCTAATGTAATCCTGCCAGACTGACTGTCTTCTACTGTGAAGTATCTCTCCTGTGCTGTAATAACCGGGGTATCGTCCCAGATTGCTGTAAGCGTAACATTTCCATTGAAATCACTTGTAAGGTTATTTACTACGCTATTATCTACATAATTATTATCTTTAATTTTCCAGTAAAGAAATGTACTTGTTCCCGCTTCTGTTATCCTTGTAAATGTATTGGCTGGCAATGTTACAGGCACATCATATGTCGCACTTACCTGTGGCATTGTACCTGTACCATCGTTGTTATCAAAAGCTATTGTATAGCTGTTATTAGTCGCATCTGCTTTTACATATACATCGTGTGCCGGCATAATGAACTTAATCTTCTGTGAGCCATAACCAGTTCCGTCAAGAAATCTGTCGATTCCGCAGCCTGTCTTAGTCACTGTCCAGCCTGTAGGATATCTGCTTATATCTGTGTGGCAGTCATCATTATTATGCCAGTGATAACCAGTCTTTACATATGCTTCCATTGTCACTTCTTCTTCAAAGAAATACTCACCGCCTCCGGTAATTTTATCAATTCCATTTCCTTTATCTGAATCAGTATTTCCTGTATCATTGCCAGAATCATTATTATCCGTATCATCTATTTTATATCTGTTACGGGTATAATAATAATCAACAACAAGGCTTCCATCTGGTTTTATGGTGACTGTCTGTACATCAGGAGCTGTGAAGCCCTCATAATTTCTGATTGCTGGTGTCACCTGTGAGTCAGTTGTTCCTTTTAAGTTATCTGTATCAGCAATGAAATAATTTGTTTCATTGTGGGCATCTGCATTTGTATACTGTGTTGTATTATCAATATAAAGCTTCTGTTTCCAGTGTCTGACTGTGTAAGATGTATCCGGATTTGCTTTCCAGCCTGCATATACAGTTACGTCTCCTGCATAACGCCAGTGCCAGTTATTATCCCAGTGTCCCCACAAAGAAGTACCATTAACGGCATTTCCAGCAGCATCGTATATCTGTTCGAACAGGCTGCCATTGCTGTCCTTTAAATACCAGCCTGTAAATGTGTATCCTGTTCTTGTAGGGCAGTCATCACTCATCGAGCAGAAATTTCCTGCATCATATGTTACTGTTACTCTGTTTCCATTATTCCATTGCGGATTATACAGGTTGCTGCCGGGATTTCTTAATGTTCCTCCATTAGGGTCAAATGTCAGGGTATAGTTATCTGGTGTCCAGCCCGCATATAATGTAACATCTCCATTATATCTGTAATGCCACCTGTTATCCCAGTGTCCCCACAAAGACGTGCTATTAATACAGTTTCCTGAACTATCATATATCTGTTCATACCAGCTCCCATCTGAATGATACATATACCATCCATTAAATGTATAATGTTCTTTGTATGGTATATCACCACTCATTGAAGTGTACCAGTCATAATCATATTGTACTGTCACCCAGTTACTTCTGTTGTCTTTATAAAGATTGCCGTGTGGCTGGTTATCAAATGTTCCTCCATTAGGGTCAAATGTAAGCCTGTAGTCAGGAACGGCTGGATAAGTAAAAGACAATGTAATGCTGTTTACCTGCTTCTTAGTCCAGTTCTGCTTATCTACTACCCAGTCAGGGTTATTATCGTAAATTTTTGTTACATTAAATGTACAGCCTTTTGAAGTCAGATCTGCACTTGCTTCTTTTGCTGAGTTATAAGATACATCTGTCAAATCGTGTGTGCCTGAAGATGTGAAATTAAAATTTGCATTTCCCTGTACAATAAGCCAAGATTTCATTGACTCATCAGCACCTGGAGCTTTGCATAATTGTCTCATATCCCAGTCAGACGATTTGTTCACAGATGTAGAGTATTCTGCCTGCCCGTTTGCATTTCTTCTGATTGTTACTTTTACAGGGACATCAAAAGATGTTGTATTGGATAATATTAACCCATCACATCTCCAGTGAGTTCCGTTGCCATCTATAGCAGTTTTGGAATATTCACCAAATCTACCTTCCACTGTATAATTAATAGTGATTTTTCCATCTATAGTAGTTTCATACACTCCATTATTGTAACTTTCTGCTTTTACCTCTGTACTGTTAAATACACACATAAATAATGTTATAAGCAGTGCTGTCATTAATACCATTTTATTTAATTTCTTCAGCATATTCTTCCTTTCTTTGTAATAAAAATGACACCTGATAAGAATTAACTCTTATCAGATGTCACCAATTAATTATGTTATTATATTTTCTGTTATGAATTAGATAACTTCATTAAACGCTCGAATGAAGTTATATTATCATTTATTCCGTGTGCTGTAAAAATTGCCTTTTCTGCATTTTCATCACCATATTGTTCGTGATGAAATGCGCCATCACAGAAACAAGCCACCATTGAATATCCAGTAATTGGGTCTTTATATTCGTAATATGTATATACTTTTCCCTCATCTAAATAATCATCTGTATACTTTATCCACTTTCCAGTTGCTACAAGCTGCTGTTCCTCTGTTACCGAAGGCTTCGCTGGCTCTTGGGGTGTTACTACTGGTTCTGGTGTTGGCTCTGGGACTGGACTTGGTTCTGCTGGTGCGGCTGGTGCGGCTGGCTGTTCCTCTGGTGTTGTATCAACTGCTCCTGCATTATTATTTTCTGCTGGAGCTTCGGCTGGCTGCTCTGCTGGGGCTGCCTGCTCTTCCTGCACCGGTGCTTCTGCTGTATTCTGTGGTTCATTTACTGCTTCTTTAAGTTCCTCAAAAGTTTCATTAATCTCTCCGGCTACAGCTTCATCATTCTGTTCTGCATTATCCGCCGCTTCTTCCTTTGTTTCCTCTGTTGTCTCGCCAGCTTCTGTTGTCTGCTCTTTATCTGCTTCTTCTTTCTTTTCTGATTCCTTTTTATCAGCTTCACTCTTTACATCTACATTAGATACAACTTTTACTACCTCTGTTGTCTGTTGTACTGTTGTTGTCTCTGATGTCTTGCTACTTCCACAGGCTGTTGCTGTGAGCAGTGTTGCAATTACTGTAGTTACTAATGTCACTTTTAATAAATGTTTCTTGATCATAATTATTACCCCCTGATATTCTTCATTTTTTTAATCATATCTGCATAAGCCAGTATACGTTTTTCTTCCTCTGTAAGCGGTGTGTATCTTGCTATCATCTTGCTGTCATTCTCATTGCGCTGTGATGTAGGTTGTGTTTCCATATAGTCTTCTATATCCTCCTTTATTATCGCATCATCTGATGCCATATAGTAGCTGCTCCATAACGATGGAAGCTTTGACTTGATCTCTGGAAATTCCGCCATAATGGAATTTCCAGATTTTTTCAGCATTCTTACAATCTCACCAACGCTTAAAGCCGGGTGATATGATATTCTCATATATATGTAATTCGGCTGGACATCAAGCATTAAAATCTTTATATCCTGCTCTTTACAGCAGCCGTTAATAAGCTCCTCCGTGCGCTTCTTTATATCGTCCTTAAGTATAGACCTCTTATATTTCACTGTAAAGAGAATGTAGCTTGATATATTATATACAGCTTTGTCTTTATAATTATACTTTGTTTTTCTCTTCATAGTTGTATTATAATACCGCTTTTTAAATAATGCAAGTATTTTATTAATTCACCGCTGAAACTGTCATATCAGATGCGACTTTAACGTCCATATCAAGTGGGCTTCCGCTGTATTCCCAGTGTGTATTATCCGGTGCAGCTGGTATTATTAACTGCTCATTTTTCTTAATGCTGTAAGTCATATATTCTGTTCCATCTGTATTAAGATATGTGATATTAAACTGTCTGTTATCCTCATCATAAGTATCCTGCACCTGCTGTTTTTCAAGAATTATTGTTCTTGTTGCGGCTGTCTGTCCGGCAGCTCCGGATGCCTTTCTGAAATTTTCCACGGCTTCTACTGTTACAATTCCCTTGTCCTTATCGGCATCCATAACATTTACCGTAACCTCTGCATCACTTTCTATCTGCGCAAGAAGCCCCTGCGTTACATCAGCTATAAGCTCATCTGTGTCTGTTATGCTGTACTTATTTATATCAAGTACATTTAAGCTTTCATCAAGCGCATCAGCAAGAGCTGTATTAACTTCATTAATCCTTATGGTCCTGTCATCTGTTGTCAGTATTATTATGATAAAAAGTGCCATCATTATTGACATCATTATGCCTGTAACAACATTCTTCATAATGCCTCCTCTCTGACTGGCATTTTTACTGTCATTGTGTTTTCCCTGTTATCATCATCCCTTACCGCAATAGTGACAAAATACACACCTGCTTCTGCAAATGTAATGCTTCCTGTTGCTTCATCATACAAGTACATCACTGATGTTGCCCTGTCTTCCTTCAAGACATTTTTAATATATGCTTTATCAGGAAATTCATTTACTGCATTATCATTATAGTAATTCATTCCATCATATCCAGTAACTGAAAAACAGCCTATAAGGCTGACAGCTTCATTACAGCTTACAACTTCAGGCTGTGTATATGTTATCACCGGCTTTGGCTTTGATACAATATTCTGGAACGTGTCAACATCTGTAAGCGAATCATACTGTACGCTTTCTTTATCTGCCACAGCACCCAGTATGCTCATCACGCCTGTGTGTTCGCTGCCATTTACTGTCAGCTGGATATTTGAAAAGATTAGAAGCAGGGCAGCCATAACTGCACCTGCGAGTACCGCTTTAAGGAATACTGTTATTATGTCTTTCATTTTATCCTCTTTCTTTTCCTAACAAAATCCTGATACAATATTTGAAATAAGCTGTGCCCCTATTCCATTTAAAAAGAGTGTCTGGAATATAACTATAAATCCTACTGCTCCAGCTCCTTCGATAATTGCATCAAGATGTTCTTCTATTATATATTTCATCTGTCTGCTCCTCTACAGAATATTAACATATGTTAATATCTGTGAAATCAATGTTATAAATGCAACTGATATTGCAGCTATTACAATGCTGCCTGTATAATGTTCGATTATGTATTCCATATATCCTCCTTAAGATGTGACGGAATCCGTCACATCCTATCTTGCAATATTTCTTAATGTATGTGTCTTATCAATCCCAAGAAATGGAATTTTATAGCTGTAGTCTGTTACAACCTCAACTGCTATTATCTTATTCTTCTCATCTGTTATATTATTAGTTGTTACTGTATAGCCAAGACTAGCTGCATTGTCTTTGCAGCTGTCTATCACTGTCTGTGACATATTGCTTTCCTCAATCTGCTTCACAAATGAATCGTGGTATGCTCTTGCGTTGGATACTCCTGTATCTGCACCAATTAGGGAAACACCAAGAACGACAAAAACTGTAATCATAAACAGTGACAGATATACTTTAATAATTTGTGACATATTATCCTCCTTCTAGTTGCTTTTAATTTAAAGTGTGACGAAATCCGTCACACTTTAAATCAGGCTTAATGATGATAAGAAGTATGTGCTGAAAAGTACTGCAAAATCACATAGTATCTTGGCACAACACACGCCGCTTGGAAGCCATAAGTTAAGTCCCATCATATAAAGCTTGTCTTCATTCTTAAGCTTTTCTGCTTTATTAGAAAGCTCATTGTTGCGGCTTATAAGATTTGAGAATTCATCATCTATATTTCCACCTTCTGATTCTGCAAGACTGTATAATGCTGTCATTGACTCCTCAACACCACCTGCATTGAATTCCCTAAGGAAGTTGTTATACGGCTCTGATGACGCCGGGTCTGCATCAAGTTCCTTAAGCATTTTAAATAATGCCGGTTTTATTATCCCTGGTGCTTCTTCATATGATTTAGTCATTGCAACTGGAACGTTTTCTGTCGCAAGATAAAGACTTACCTGCAAAAGCCACTCAGGATAGCTTATTTCAATCATTCGCTGTATCTGTTTTCTTACTTCTTTCTTTCCCAGAGCTGGTGACTTTATAAAGAATATGACCAGTACTGCCATCACTGCAAATATAAATACTGAATGTATCTTTGAATACAAAAGAACACCTGCTACAACTGTGACAGCTGAACATATAGCTGCAATAATGACATCACTTTTTGTATTATCATTATAATAATTGTCATATATCTTTTTACATTCTTCATCTGTCTTCTCTGGCTTTTCATCAAGCCAGTTCTTTGACATATACTTATTAATATGTGTATATATCAAAATATCCGCACACAGCAGTACTACTGATGTCGCTTGTACAAGCGGATTAAGTGATATATCTACATTGAACTGCTTTACAAACTGCGGAACATATATTGCAAACAGACACATAGCTGTAACAATTGCAATCACTATAACAATATCACGTTTAAAGTTGCGCTTTCCGGCTTGTAATTCCATTGTCCTGTCTACCCAGTTACGTCTGTCTGCAAGAAGTATGTTCTTTCCAAGCTCTGCGTTTCCACCATTTTTCTGGAGCTGGAGCATAAATTTATGCAATGTCTTTACTCTCTTTACCGGATAAGCTTTTTCAATCTCATCAAGTGCAGCCTTATCAGCATCTGATACATTGGCTGTCCTGATTATGCTGATTGCCTTAGCAAGCACATCGTGCATTTCACCAGATGGAAAGACTTTTATTATAAGCTCAAGTGAATCAAGAATTGTTATTCCACTTGAGAAGTAATATATCATTCTTTCAAGATAGATACTCACATCTGAAAATCTTCTCTGCTCATATCTTGCTTTATACGACTGATATATTATACTGAATGTGCACATAACTGCCACAATGCACACAATAACATAACCCATAGGCTTCAGCTTAAAAAGATAGCCGGCTGCGATGCAGCCAGCTACAACTGAAGCAAATGTCCCTAATAGTGATTTAACAGATACCTTATAGCCAAATTTTTCTATTTCAGCTATAAGATTGGTCTTTTCATATTTCTTTCTGTTTTTCATTTTCTCTCCTTATCTGCCCAAATAAACGGATTATCAATACCTGCCTTGCCAAGAACTGACATTTTGTCTGCTGGAAGCTTCTTATTAACCAGCCTTCCATCTTCAAGGATCATACGGCACAGGTTTTCTTCATCAATTCTTGAAAAACACGCAATCTGGTCTATATATCTTTGAATTACATTTCCAACTTTTTTACGTCTGATTAAAATTCCAATATCAAGGTTTTCATAAATATTGTTGCGGAGCCTTTCAGCATCCAGTCTTGTAGGCATCATATTTAACATTCTGTCTGGGATTTTCCTTACATCGTCAGTATGCAGTGTTGTTATTCCTTTAGAACCAGTATTCCATAATTCAATAAGGTTCTTTGCTTCAACAGAACGTACTTCTGAAAGAAGTATCCTTTTAGGATTTATTCGCATACATTCTTTTAAGGCATCAGTGTATGTGAATACTTCATTGACCTGGAGTGATGTATGCGAAGCTCCTGGCTTCAAATCCTTATAATGCCATTCAAGGGTATCCTCTATGGTTACTGTATGCTCATTATCAGGAATATACATAGACAGGAACTTACCAAATTCTGTCTTTCCTGCCTCTGGTTCTCCGCATATTACAATATTTAATTTTCCCTGCACGGCATTGATTAAAAGGTTAAGTGTGTCTTTTGAACAGTATCCGGATTTAATCAGGCTGTCATAAGAAAAACGTGTTTCCTTGGTAGTCTTTCTTATAAATACGCTTGTCCCAGTCTTGGCCACTGATTCGTGAAGGCACGTTATTCTTAAACAAAGTTCTTCTGACTCTGCCTCAAGCTTGTAATTCTGCTTATTAAAGTACTTTGACTGTGAATTTGCGATATTACTTACAAATCCATCCATATATTCACTTGTTACTGAATGTTCATTATCAGGTATTCTTACTGACTCATTATGTATCGTGTTGACCCACAGCGAATTACCGTGCCAGTCTATATCTGTAATCTCATTATTCTCTAAAAATGGAAGGAGCGGCTTAAGTCGCTCCTTAGTGAGAATACCAGTTAAAATCTTATCCTCATCTGCCATTTTAGAATCCTCCTGCATCAATACCTTTATTGAATATTGTTGTAAGCATTGTCTGGAATGCTGTCGCTACAACTCCATCTGGTGATAATAAATCAAGTATTACCGCCATAAGTGCGATAAGAATTGCTGCTGCAATGATTGGTTTTAAGTGTGTCTTGATAATTTCTTTCATCTTTTATAATCTCCTTTTAAATAACGTATTTATTTTTATATTCTGTATATGTGACGGATTCCGTCACGTTTTAATTCTGAATTAAGTCTTATCTGATTAATTTAATGGAGGAGGACGTATACAGTGTCTCCGGTTACAGAACACTAAAAAAGGAACACCGACTGATTCAGTCTGCGTTACTTGTGATGTTATAGTATTTAATGTTACTTGCTTTTTCAGCCTATGACAGATATTTTTTAATCTGCCGGATATTCTTATTATTTTCCTGAATTCATTATATATGTCACCTATGCTTAGTCCTAGCATTATTAACACTCCTTCCTGCGTGACGGATTCCGTCACATCTTATTCTTAAATTGTCAATTTTATCCATAAGAACATTAAAAAAGGACTTGAAGCAGAATAACTCTGATTCAAATCCTAAATTAAGTCTAAGACAATATTATTAAGTTTTACATAAATCCCTGCCAGAAATATTCTGTACGCAGCAATAATCTAACAGGGATAATATGTATTGTAACTTTATTTTCCTACCAACAAACAAAGCTACAAAGGAGAAATTTACAAAATTGAACTGTCATTGGATAACTTTCTTACACCTCTGACAATTATATTGTAACACATCTTTTTAGTGCCATCTAGTGCCATTTAGTGCCATTTAGTGCCACTTTTGCCAAATCTATTGACAAATTGAAATTAGTTGTTCTCACGCTTGTTTACTGGGTTTATCGGGGTTCGCTATATTTTTATGATATTTATTTGCAATTATATGTATATATGCCGATTGTTCTTTTTTTGATACAATAAATTTTGT
>UMDI01062247.1_pt1 | contig 10134 bp, 8 predicted proteins | sample 1964451 | NCBI WGS metagenome assembly UMDI01 (sample SAMEA4835990, study PRJEB28245) | human gut metagenome | biome: gut microbiome; material: fecal sample | place: Denmark | collected 2008 | reverse complement strand
AGTTACAAAAGAAAAGTAATGCGTTATAAGCGATTCGAGGTGATTGTATGAAAATGCTGTATTTGATACTTTCATTGGCAGATATGAATATATGACTTTTAGATAAAGAAAATATTAATTAGTATTGCTTTTTGTAATGTCTATTGATACAATACAATCAGAATATGTATTTTCATTGCGTAAAAAGCGTATATACAAAAAAGACCGACTTCAAAATCAAATTTGAAATCGGTCTGTAAATTTTAAAAATATCCGAACGGAATTTATACTATTCGATTACATCTTCGGCTATAACAGCTTCCTGTCTTTTTGTAATCTGATGGTCTTCATGCAAAACAATGCAGTATGTAACAGTTGATATGAGTGCAAGAATAAGTACAACCGCAATAAGTCTTTTGATGTATTTGCCTGTCCTTATTTTCTTGACAACATAGGGAATCCCCGTTATTGTTTATTGCCCTTGTCCTCTTTTAAAATATTTAAAATGCTCTCTACACCGCTGTATGCATTATGAAAACTATCCAAAAGGTTTTCATAATATGCCCGACCTTCGTCCTCGATATGATAATAAATTCGTGTGCGCTTTTTGCCGACAAGCTTTGAATATTCGCTGATTTTTCCTTCGTTAACAAGTTTGTAGGTGACTGCGTAAACGGTGTTCTGAGATATGGACAGGCATCCGTTTGATTTTTCTTTTATGAATTTTACAATTTCATACACATAACTGTCATGCTCACACAAAATGGCAAGAATAAGTATGTCCGTAATTCCGCTGAAAAAATAATTTTGTTTTCCCATAGATACCTCCCGATATACATTATACACACTTAATCACTAAAAATCAATCTAATACATTCAATAAGAATTTAATATGAGCAGTTATTACAGCAAAGCCTTTTGTTGCCGACATTGTGATTTTTTCGTCAATAGTATTCGGAAAAACCGAATTGACCAAAAAAATTTCTTTGTGTATTAATCTCATCAGCCATGATATCAACATACACATTATTGATTTCGTTTGAATTCTTTTTGATATAGTCAAATATGAAAAGTAAAATAACAGATAGGATGTTATAAATGAAAGCAAAGAAAATTTATTATTCAATTGTCGTAGGATTGCAAAGCTTATTTATATTATTGCTGTTTGTGAACATTGGTTATTGCATAATTACTTCGGATTTAACAATGTTTCCTACAACTGCGTTGTATTTGAATTTTTATCCTTTTATGAATTTTTTTAAAACACATAATCCGTATGATTTGATTGTGTTTATATCTTTGTTGCTTTTGCTGTTTGCAATGCACTTTGCAACAATATGCATACTTTTTAAAAAGGTTAAAAGAATTTATGCTTGGGTAGTTATAGTTAATGCTTATTTTTACGCTTTAACTATGTATAGCGACGGAGATTTAGTTTATGTCTTTCACGATATTGAATTTTCAATCTATATTTACAGTAATTTAGCAATGTTTTTATTGCTGTTGATTGCAGCTTTATTAAAACTCTACCGTAAGAGGGTTCATATTAATTCAAGCCTTGCAGAGGATTATTTTCTGCCGAATGAAGAGGATGACAAACCGGAGGATAAATGCGACAGAACAATCCAAGCCTGTATTTTAGCTCCGATTTTCCAGACAGCTTGCTTTGCATTTTCTTTGATAACAAAGTACTACGGTTCGTTGCTGGAGAATTATTTGTTTTTGTTTTATATTGTGTTCGTTATAGTGTCGATTTTTATATTCGCATTTTCATATCGTGATTACAAAAATGTTGCAAACTCAAATCAATTTTCTGATGAACGAATTGCAAAAGTTGAAAAATACATAAAAATTCAGCCGATTACTTTTGCACTTTTTCTCGCATCGGCAGTTTTGATATTTGCATTTTGACAGCAACAAACTCTACAATAAAATAGGGTGGAACAACTGCTGTAAGGAGGCTCGAAAGAGCCTCCTTTTTAATGCTTGAACAGAATACAAATTTATTGTGATGACAAACCGCTTTACAGCTATGTAAAATTTTTATACAGATATAATGATGAAATAAAAAATATCGAAATAAGAATAAACCTCCTGCACAGAGTAAAATTCGTTGCAGGAGGTTTTGTTGTACGAAAAATTATATGGGCTTAATTATTGGCATATTTGTTGGAATCTATATGTAAAATTTACAGAACCTGAAAATATGCATTATTGATACTTTGTCGGGACAGGCACACATCAGTTCTTGCTGTTTGCAATTGCCTGATCAATCAACTTTTGCAGCTTTTCAGACTGCTTTTCGGAGGTTATTGCTCCGACAATCGGCTCTCCCACAATATTACCGTTTTTATCGACAACATATGTTGTGGGGTAGGAGTACAATCCGGATGTGAATTCTCCGGCTTTACTTTTTGAATCAAACCAAATGTTTTTGTAGGTCACACCTTTTTTTGCCAGAATATTCTTTGCGTCAGAGATAGCCGTTTTGTCACCGTCAAGTGTAAATGAATTGATTCCGACTACCGCTCCGCCTTTTTTTGCAAGCTGTTTATTCAGAGCTTCCAGGTCGGCAAGTTCTTCCACGCAGGGATTGCAGGTGGTAAACCAGAAGTTTACTACAGTAACGGTGTTTTTTGCAAAAAGCGTACTGCTCTTAACTTCGTTTCCGTCAAGATCCTTGCCGTCAAATGTCGGGAATTTCTTCAGATTATCCTTTTCGATGGGCTTACCGTTTTCCGCCGGAACGCTCATATCTCCATCAGACGGTTTTTCTCCGCATCCGGGAAATTTTTGTTCCAAAAGTGTCAGCTTTCCTTCAATTTCCTTAATCTCTTCGGCGCTTTCATTAAGCAGTTTCAACTCATCAGCACTGAACTGATCCTTGATACCGTCAATTGTTTTCAGAAGAAAATCGCCGTAGTTTTTGCCGTCCTCATTCATCGCCATACCTTTATCGGCTGAAGCAAATACCTTTTCCCAAAGCTTGCTGTTTTCGGAAAGAATAGCATTTTCCTGTGCCATCAGTTTTTGATGCAGGTCGGCGGCCTCGTCTTTTGTTTTCGGATTCACAGCTGTCAGCATAGCCGTTTCGCTTTTCTTATTTGCAGTAGTATTCGTCGTATTGCCTTTGGCTGTGCCACAGGCGGCAAAGCTTAACAACATCACCAAGGCAGTCAGTAAGGTTAAAATTTTTGTTGTTTTCATGGTATTTACTCCTTTTCTGTTCCAATTTCTGTTTCAATTTCTGTTTCAATTTTTTGTTTTGCTGTTTCCGCTTTTTCAGCGGGACAATCATTTTCTTTTCCTTTGCCAAAGCCATAGCGAAAGCTGACCGCCTTGGCAGGACAGGCACGGATACACTTACCGCAGCGTATGCATTCGGTGTGATCGGGAGTTTTGGTTACATCTACATCCATCTTGCATGCTTTGGCACATTTTCCGCAGGAAATGCACTTGTGTTTGTCTACTTTCATTCCGAAAAGTGACACCTTGTTAAGCAATGCATAAAATGCACCGAGAGGACACAGCCACTTGCAGAACGGTCTGTAGAAAAGTACACTCAGTACGATTACCGTAATCAATATGCCCAGCTTCCACGAAAAGAGCGTACCCAGTGCGGCACGGATTCCCGAATCAATGGCGGCAAGAGGGATTGCCCCCTCAAGTACCCCTTGAGGACAAAGATACTTACAGAAAAAAGGATCTCCCATACCTACATCGTTTGTAATGAGCATTGGCAGCAAACCTACAGCAAAAAGCAAAACTGCATATTTTATGTATGTCAGCGGCTTCAACCTTTTAGTGGAAAGCTTTTTTGTCGGTATCTTATGTAACAGTTCCTGAAGCCATCCGAACGGACACAAAAAACCGCAGATAAAACGCCCGAGCAGAACTCCTATCAATATGAGGAATCCTGTGATATAATATGAAAAACTGAATTTTGACGAACCCACCACAGCCTGAAACGAGCCGATTGGGCATGCACCCGATGCCGCAGGGCAGGAATAGCAATTCAGTCCCGGAACGCAAACAGCCTTTCCTTTGCCTTGATAAATTCTGCCTTTCAATAAATTCGGCAGATGAATATTACTCAGCAAAGTTGCTCCTGCTTGAATAAGCCATCGAAAGCGTGAGAGAAACTGCGATACACCGCCTCTTTTTTTCTTCGGTTCTTTGTTATCCAATTCCCACACACTCCAAACACAGCCGGATTGCCTTGCTTAACACGGTTTCTGCCTCTCCACGCAGAGCTCCGTAACACAGCATCGTAATTCCGCAGATAATCAGTACGATCTGAAATACGGCTTTTTTCTTTCGAGTCAATTCGGTCACTCCTTTCTTTTGTGCTCTCATTGTAGCACAGAGGATGTAAAATCCCTGTTAAGAACGAAAACTTAACAAAAACTTTATGCCTGAGCGATATAATGATATAATTAAATTATCAAAGAAATATGAAAACACAACAATATGAAAACACAACAAGGAGAGTTTCTATGCGTATTTTAGTAATTGAAGACGAGCGTGCACTGTGCGAGACAATTGTTCGCAGCCTTAAAAGATTGGCATACAGCGTTGATTTTTGCTATGACGGAAACAAAGCAAATGAGTTGCTCGGAATAGAAAAGTACGATCTTGTTTTACTTGATCTGAATTTACCCGGTGCAGACGGGATGACGGTACTGCGAACTCTGCGACAAACCGACAGAGATACCGGAGTGTTAATTCTTTCGGCACGCTGTGAGGTTGCCGACAAGGTGGAGGGGCTGGATGCCGGAGCAAACGATTACCTGACAAAGCCTTTTCATTTGGAGGAGCTTGAGGCAAGAATACGCAGTCTGACTCGCCGGCGGTTTACACAAAACAATGTTGTTTTGAACTGTGGAAAGGTTGCTTTTGACACCAAAGCCCGTGTTGCCGTTGCTGACGGTCAGGAGCTGTCACTTACCCGAAAAGAAATCGGAATACTTGAATATTTACTTCTTAATCAAGGTCGCCCCGTCAGTCAGGAAGAACTGCTCGACCATGTTTGGGATAACAGTGTTGACAATTTCAGCAATTCAATAAGAGTACATATTTCTGCATTACGAAAGAAACTGCGTGCGGCACTCGGCTATGACCCGATTCGCAATCGCATTGGTGAAGGATATGTTATGGAGGAAGAAAAAGTATGAAAAAGCTATCCTTGCAATGGCGCATAACTCTGATGACTGCACTTCTTATCGGAGCTACCTGCATTTTTATGAATGTTCTTATCGGCTATTCCGGCAGCCATTATATGGATTCCATAGGCTCTTATGTTACAGGTTACGGAGATACGGACAAAGGAGAACCCGACTTTTTCGATCCCGAACACGAAAAGCTTGATCGGGAATTGACTATTGTAATTAACGGAGCACAGGAATCCTTTATCGCTACCAATTGGTATATTACGGCGGCGGCAACATTGTTAGGCGGTGTGCTTGCGTATTTTTTAAGCGGGCATGCACTGAAGCCTCTGCGTACTTTTACCGCTCGGGTTGAAAAGGTTCAACCTAACAATTTGACGGATATGAAGATAACCGAAGAAGTTCCGCTTGAACTGAGACAGTTTGTCAAGTCGTTCAATCGGATGCTTGACCGTCTTGATGAGGGATTTACCGCTCAACGACAGTTCACGGGAAACGCCGCACATGAGTTGCGCACGCCGCTTTCGCTTATGCAGGCACAGCTTGAACTTTTTTCGGCAGAGCATCCCGGGGTATCGCCTGAAACGGCGGAGTTTCTCCGATTGTTGCGTGAGCAGACCGAACGAATGACACAAATGACAAAAACCCTGTTGGAAATGAGCGAGCTTCGCACAGTATCGTGTGCTGACCGCATAGAGATAGGTCCTATGGTAGAAGAGATTTTCACTGACCTTGCACCCCTTGCAGAGAAGAACAATGTTACACTTGAAAGCACGGGCGACGCTGTTATGACAGGCAGTGACACGCTGATTTACCGTTTGTTATACAATCTGACCGAAAACGCTATACGCTACAACCGTTTTGACGGTACAGTGAATATTACCGTAATGCACAAAGACAATCAGCTTGTTATTACGGTTGCGGATACCGGCTACGGCATCCCCGAACAATACAGAGAAAGTATTTTTCAGCCCTTCTTTCGTGTGGATAAATCCCGAAGCAGAGAATACGGCGGAGTTGGATTGGGACTTTCTTTGGTGTGGGAAATCGTTGCACTGCATAATGGTAAAGTTCGTGTGGAAGAGAGTTCGGAAAAGGGTACTGCTATAGTAGTAAAGTTTCCGACAGATGCGATAAAAATTTAATATTTTGCGATTTTTTCTTAGTTAATTGTTGAAATTGCCGTAGCTCTGTGCTATACTATAATTAATTAATCGATTAGTTATCAAAAGGAAGCGAACTTTATGAGAACAACAGAGGAACAGCACAACGAGCGTAAGAGGGAAATAATGGAAAAATGCTTTGAATGCTATGCTGAAAACGGATTGACCGGTACGGGCATCAAGGCTTTGGCGGCAGCGTGTGGCTGTACAACGGGAAATCTGTATTCCTATTTCAACAGTGTTGATGAACTGATTATTGAATCAACTGCATACTGTATGGAAAAGGTCGAGGATGATTTTATGGAAAAAGCTCCAACCGACCCGAAGGATGTTGTTCGATTTGTGAAAGAGGTTCCGTATTGGACCGCAAAGAAGCACGGCAAAAAGTATCGGCTGATGTATCAGGTCTATACCCATCCGAAATATATTGAGCACGGCAAGAAATTTTTTGAGGGGGTGAATGAGCGCTATACCGAGTATGCCAAGCGGCTTGAGCCGAAAATCGGCATTCCGTACACGGTGATTACACCGCTCATTTTTATATTTGTCCGTGCCTGTGTACACTATGCTATGTTTGAGGATGAATATTATTTAAAAACCCAAATGGAGGTCTTAAAACAGGGTGTTGCCCTGTTTGCTGATAAATACCGTTCACAATATTTGAGAGGAGGCAATGATAAATGAAAAAACGAATATACTGTATTACCACCGCACTCTGTCTTGTGCTTTGCATCGTACTTTGCATTGCATTTGCTGCCGTATGCAGCAAGGCGGAAAATAGCAAAGCCGTGTTGCCGGAGGTGCGAAACAACGGCACAGCAATCCAATGGAGAGATACCGCCGAAGAGGAATGGCACGATCTTGTAGCTCTTAACACGCTCAGAGGTGCTGTCGGAGAAAACGGCACTGACGGAAAGAACGGTCTTGACGGCAAAGACGGTACTGACGGAAAAAACGGTACTAATGGAAAGAACGGTCTTGACGGCAAAAACGGCACTGACGGCAAAGACGGCACTGACGGAAAGAACGGTCTTGACGGTAAAAACGGTCTTGACGGCAAAAACGGTCTTGACGGAAAAGACGGTATTGACGGTAAAAACGGTACTGACGGAAAGAACGGTACTGACGGAAAAAACGGCATTGACGGCAAAGACGGTACTAACGGAAAAGATGGTGCTGACGGTAAAGACGGTACTGACGGTAAAAACGGCGTTGATGGCAAAGACGGTACTAATGGAATAAACGGTACTGACGGAAAGAACGGTCTTGGCGGTAAAGACGGTACTGACGGCAAAAACATAGAGGTACAAAGAACAACAGAATATATACAGTGGCGCTATGAGGGAGAAGACTGGCAAAACCTTGTTGCCATTTCCGATATAAAGGGACCCACAGGGCAGAACGGTAAAGACGGAGCAAACGGAAAAACACCGGAGTTCCGTGTAAATGAAAACAATCTTCAATGGCGTTATGTCAGTGACGAAATATGGTTAAATCTTTACGATCTTTCAAATTTGAAAGGTCTTGACGGCAAAGACGGAATCGACGGAAAGAACGGTGTCGATGGTCTTGACGGCAAAAACGGCGATACGCCGTTCATCGGTGAAAACGGCAACTGGTGGCTCGGAGTGACCGACATTGGCGTAAAAGCCGCAGGTGTTGACGGTGAAAAAGGCGACAAGGGAGATAAAGGAGATGCCGGAGAGAACGGTAAGGACGGAGCAAACGGAAAAACACCTGAGTTCCGTGTAAATGAAAATAACCTACAGTGGCGTTATGTCGGCGATGAAATATGGTTTAACCTTTATGACCTTTCAATTTTGAAAGGTCTTGACGGCGCAGACGGTAAGGACGGTATAAACGGCAAAGACGGTGTTGACGGTAAAGATGGCGTTGACGGCAAAGACGGTGCCGATGGTAAGGACGGAACAAACGGACAAAACGGCACTGACGGCAAAGACGGAAACACCCCGTTCATCGGTGAAAACGGCAACTGGTGGATTGGAACGACCGATACGGGAGTGAAAGCCACAGGAGTTGACGGTAAAAAAGGAGACAAAGGAGACACCGGTGAAAAAGGCGAAAAGGGTGACAAAGGAGATAAAGGCGACAAAGGTGACGCAGGTCAGAACGGCAGCTGTTCGGGATATTTTTACGGAGAGGCAAACGCTCCGAGGACAGTACTGAATAACAGTCGTGTCAATATTTCTGTCTACGAAAAAATAAACAAGGGCGGCTTGATTTCATCCTACAGGAATAATATTACCCTCAAAAAAGGACATATTTACAATGTCTGCTTAAGCGGTTCTCTCGAAGTTGGTTCAAACGAATTTAACAACAGCGGCAATTACTCTATTCAGATGACAGACGGTTATGATGACGATCTGTGCAGGGAGCTTACACGAATAAAAAGGGACGGGGCAAAAATACCGTATACCAATGATCAACATTCCTTTAATTTCAACAGAATGTATGATGCGTCAAATAAAGACATTACATTGCAGTTGTGGTTTGAAAATTCGGCATACAATACTTATCTCGGTGGCTTTAGAGGTACTATTACAATAACCGCTCTTGATTAAATTTATATAACGGAGGTGGCGAAAAATGAAAAAACGAATACTTAGTATCCTGCTGACTTTATGCATGACGCTCTGCCTTACGCCGATAAGCGTATTCGCCGAGGAGGTTGGGGCAGAGGGCTCTGCTGCGATACAGCTTGGTGCAGATCCACTAAGTGTGTTAAGTAAAAATGTAAACACAGCGACCGCACCGACTGTGTATTTCGGGCAAAACCATGAAAATAATCCCGCTGCATGGCGAGTTATCGGCTATGACGGAAGCGGTGTTACAAGCTCAAAGGGGGATATTACCCTGCTTGCGGCAGGCGCTATGGGGGTTATACCATTTGTCGATACCATATTAAACAACGAATACGCACCGAGTAATTTGAAAGCCACAATAGATGCGCTTGCGGAAAAGCTGACGACAGAAGAAAATGCTGCCGTAAAGAAACGGACGCTGACAAGCGGAAGTTACGACGGAGAGAATACCGACTGTGTAGCGGGAGGGCAGGTGGATAACGCTGTATTCTGGCCACTTTCCGCAAAAGAGGCTATTGCTGTAAACAACGATCTGCGTGCCTTGAATCCTGCACATCCGAATTGGGTGGATAGCGGTTGGTGGCTGCGCTCCCCCGGCTCCGATAAATATCGTCTCGCCGTCGTGCGTAGTGAGGGTTCTGTCCAATACTCTGGGTTCTCTGTCCTCATTTTCAATAATCATCGGACTGTTCGTCCCGCTTTTAAATTAAATATGAACTCTGTCCTTTTTGCATCTGCCGCTGTGGGCGGAAAGCCTGACGGAGGGCTGACCCCGATTCCCGAATACAGCGGAAACGAGTGGAAGCTGACGCTTTTAGATAGTAGACGCAATTTTGCTGTAACGGAAAAAACTGTCAGCGCCGCCCCCGACGATACCGTTACGCTGAATTACAAAGGGGCGACCACAGGGAAAAATGAATATATCTCTGTCATCCTGGCGGATAACAACGGCGCACAGTATTACGGCAGAGTAGCACAACCTACTGCCAAAAGCGGAACGGTTGAAATCAAAATCCCGTCTGACATTGCACCGGGCGACTATACCATGAAGGTATTCAGCGAGCAGTATAACGGTGACTGCAAGACCGACCTTGCAAGTGCTTTTGCGGATGTCACGCTGACGGTGGAAAGTCAGCCTGACGAGCAGTTTACCCTCGCCCCTGGTGGCAGATACTATTTTGACCTTTCGGCGATGAACATCCCCGGAACGGTAAACAGCAA
>UMDI01019442.1_pt1 | contig 10158 bp, 8 predicted proteins | sample 1964451 | NCBI WGS metagenome assembly UMDI01 (sample SAMEA4835990, study PRJEB28245) | human gut metagenome | biome: gut microbiome; material: fecal sample | place: Denmark | collected 2008 | reverse complement strand
TCGGTTATCAAATGCCAAAAACACTCATGTTTTCCTGCGTCTTCAGGATTTTGACGGCAGGTTATGGGTTTTCCTAAAACTTCGATTGGTGGTATATATAATTCATCCAAATAAATTCTATACAGATTTTCCAATTCTTCTGTATATTTATTGATGTCAATATCTATTAAATCAGGAAGAACTAGACTCATTGTTGCCCTTCCCAAATCAATAAATTAAATTTTGTGTTAAGATAAGGAGTTTTCCTGTTAAAATTAATATGTAAATCTTCTTCAATCTTTTTGCATAAGCTTAATTTCGTTGCATTAGGTGCACTTTTAATCTCAGGCAGTCTATCCTGATATCCCACAGCCCCGATTAATATATCTGCTAGTTGAATAATTTCAGATTCAAACGAACGAATTTGTTGGATTTTAAGTATTTCACTAGTATTTTTATTTGGATTCAAATTGTTTAAAAATTCTTTTAATTTTGCAACCCGCTCTCCGCCAACTGTATCTTTGATATCCAGATAAATGTTATAATTTTTATATGGCTGAATAACCTGCCGAAGCATGGTGTAGTACATTTTATAATACCATTCATTATGGGGCTGATGGAATTTAGCATGAGAAAGGCAGCTTTTATCTTTAACTTTTACCGCACGAAAGCGTAAACATTCGTTAGTCAAAAAAATATCAAGGAGTTCATGATAGAAATCCGCCTTTCCTTGAGAAACCTTAACCCATTTAATTTCTCGATATTTAGGCATCCCATATTTTTCTTTAAGTTCCTTTATTTTTACAGAAATATCTCTGACTTTACTGATCGGACAAGATACACCTCCAAGAACCATCGAAGTATGCTTATCATTTTCTAGATGACAAGATTCGTCACAATAAATATTAATTACAGGTAACTCCATCATTCTCTCACAATACAAATACTGGTTAATTTTTCAAATGTCAACGTAGCATCAAACAGCATATTATCAGGAACAAGCAAATATATCCAATTTTTCCCGCTATGTTTGCTTTCAAAAGCGTTTGCTGTCTGACACCACTGTTTGGCAACTTTTGCCTTAGCCAAGACTGCCGTATCGCTCATTTTATCGCGAGCCTTAGTTTCAACAATGTATTTGGCATCTGTAGTTTCAATAACAAAATCAGGACAATATCCTTTTAATTCCCGGGTATCAGGGTCAGTATAGCGCAGGGTGAAAATTGATTTTGCCCGGTCATCGTTGAGTTTCAGCCATTTAAGAACATCCGGCGTATCTTCTAGGAGACAGGCCAGCTGCCGTTCCGTATCACTGTCGAATTTTTGTTTGGGAAACAGGCATTTTTCAAAGCCTTCAAACACCATTGATTTAATCTTGGTTTTATCTTGAGGCTTATTACGGAAAGAAACTACCGGAAACTGTTCGTTTTCAATAATTTTATAAGTTCTGAGCGAAGCGTAAGCACTGCCGACGGTGGTTGCAATCTCGCATTCTCCCGGGATTAAGTGCTGTTTCATCTGGACTAACAGTTCATCGGAGATGTATTGCCCGTTAAAGAACAAGATTTTTTCCAATTCTTCCTCATCCTCAGCATAGCTGCGAAGATACTCAATTACTTGTCCTATAAGGTGGTACAGTAACTCACTCTCAGTATCGTAGTTAACTTCCAGATTATTTAATAACGGTTCAAGAACATAATCTTCAAGGTTTTCATAAAGCTTTTGAAATTTGGCCACGCCTTTTTCTTCTCTTTTGCCGGAGACAAGGTCTTTTACCAGAATTTTTTGTGTAATTGCCTTTAATTCTGCAAATTTACTAACATCTGCATCAAAATGTCCGAAAGTAAATCCCGGTTCCTTGAATTTGAAACTGACAATTACTTTGGGAATATCTATGTTGAAATTAATAAATTGTTCCACCACGGCATCGACTGTTTTATCAATATCTACCTGTTCTGTGTCAAACTGCAGGGATGGTTCAGTTGTTTTTGCTGCAAGGAAAGCTTTAACCCCTTCTACCAGTTGAGCCTTATTCTCGGGGGTGGCTAATTCCTTGGACGAACTAACTTTTTTCCCAAAATCCTCAATAACATCCAGTGTTGCTGAAGCAATTTCGTTGACTTTGTTAGATTTGTATACATCCAAGGCCGGTTGAATTGGAGCTGTTTCCAGCGTAGCTTTTTTATCTTCTATGGTGGATTCGCTCGTTTTTTTCTCTGCCGGAGAAACGATTTGTTCAGAAATAATCCGGGTAATCTGTTGTTCTAAAAGGGAAACATTGTCAACAGCCTTGACTTTCCCTGTCGCAGAATCTTCTTCCAATTGTATTTTCTGGAATTCAAACTGCTGGTCTTCCGCCGCTTTGACAATTGCCTGGAATTTGTCATGGGCAATGATATTCAGCCGGTCAATCGCATCAACACCAGTACATTCGCCAAATGGCAGACGCAATCCGCGCCCGATGGACTGTTCCACCAATATCTTGGAATCAGCCGCCTTAAGCGGAATAATCGTATAAAGGTTATTGACGTCCCAGCCTTCTTTCAGCATATCGACGTGAATGACAATTTCCGTTGGCTCGTCATATTTCTCAACTCGCAGCAATTTTTCAATCGTCTCGTCTTTTTCTGCTCCGCTTGCTTGAGAATCTACCTCAATCACTTTGCCTTTATAACGTCCGTTTTCAAAGTCATCACTGTCTATTAAGGCCTTAAGTTCCCGTGCATGTTCGATATTTCGGGCGATAATAAGCGCAAAAGGTTTGACCTTGCGAACATTGTGGTTGGCCGAATAGACTTCCAACTCAGCCTGAATCGTTTCATGAATTTGCAGACCGTCTTTGATTTTAATTTCATTGATCGCTTCTTCTGTATAACGATCGGTATCGAAATTGGAACGCCCAACGATAGCCGGTTTCTTAACATATCCGTCGCGGATCGCTTCCGCCAATGAATACTCGTAAACGATATTCTTAAATCTTTGCCCTCTAGAGCCGGTAGATTTCGGTGTTGCCGTCAACTCCAGGCCTAAAACAGGCTTTAACTCGTTGATAGCCTTCATTCCGGCACTTGCCCGGTACCGGTGTGCCTCGTCCATAATAATGACCAAGTCATTAAGGTTGGCCAGATAATCAAAATATGACTGTCCGAGATATTCCGAAAAGGCACGCACCCTCGGTGTTCCTCGGCTGTCTTTGTCTGAATTGATTTTTGAAATATTGAAAATATTGATTTTAATCCGGTCTTGATTCGTTTTATCCAGTAAGTCGCCAACTTGCGAATAAGTCTCTCCGGTAATTACCTGTGGCCGGTTCATTACAAATTCCTGAATGCCCGGAAAGACATATTTGGGAGTATTCGGGGTAAAATCGGCAATAAGTTTATTATAAATCGTCAAGTTTGGAGCCAAGACAAAAAAATTCTTGATTCCTTTTTCCAAATGTAGATAAGCAATAAAGGCTCCCATCAGCCGGGTTTTACCGACACCGGTTGCCAGAGCAAAGCAAACAGAGGGAAACTTTCGCTCAAAATCTTCAACCATAGGTGCAATTTCACGAATAGCATCGAGTGCTTCCTCAAGGCTTGTATCTGGCTTCAGGGTAATTTTTTGTACAATTTGCTCAAGTAAATCAAGGCTTTTCCTTTGCGGTGTCCGCAGAGAAAGAGCGTTGGCAATCATTTTATTGTTTTCGTTCATAGGCTTTCACATCAAATTCAGCTAAATTTAACCAATTTTAACGTGATTATTCTGTTTTTCAAGCAAATTTTACCATTTTCAGGCAATTACTCCCGTTGTGTAACCATCTCATCTACGATTTCTTTAATAAAGTCATATTCCCGCATCAGAAGAATGAGATGATATGCGCTGATTCCCGTATTTTTCTGGAACCAATTTCGCGAGACATACATGTTGATATCTAAATTATGTGCCACATATTTGTAAATTTGCCGCTTATGGTGATGTCGAAGCAGTTTGGTCAAAAGAGCAGAAAGTTCCTCATTGTTGTCGATAATAAATTTTTCTACACCAAAATAGCACCAGATCTGGTGCTTTTCTTCATTAGACATTGTTACTCCTCTTATTATTATAGAACGCAACAAACATTATAAGAGGACTGAGTAACCAATGAACAAAGACAAAATACCTGCAGCCATGTATATTCGGATGTCGACGGAGCATCAGAAATACTCTCCGGAGAATCAAGCGGCTGCCATCCGCGAATATGCGGAACGCAATGGCTATGAAATTATCAAAACTTATACCGATGGCGGTAAAAGCGGTTTAAATATCGCCGGCCGTGCTGCTTTGCAGCAAATGCTGAAAGACGTTCAAAGCCATCAGGCTGAATATAAAGCCATTCTGGTTTTGGACGTTACCCGCTGGGGACGGTTTCAGGATGCCGATGAGAGTGCATATTACGAGTACATCTGCAAAAGAGCCGGAACGCCGGTAAAATATTGTAATGAGCAGTTTGATAATGACGGCAGTCCTGTCGCGACTATTGTTAAAGACGTTAAACGGACAATGGCAGCCGAATATAGCCGAGAGCTTTCTTGCAAAGTCTTTGCCGGAAAATGCCGCTTAATCAACCTTGGCTACCGTCAGGGAGGTTTCGCAGGCTTTGGATTGCGGCGTATGCTGGTAAACGAGCATGGCGAACATAAGGGGATTCTTGTCGCCGGAGAACACAAAAGCATTGCCACAGACCGGGTCATTTTAGTTCCCGGGCCGGAAGAAGAGCAAAAAATTGTTCGTTGGATGTATAAAATGTTTACAGAGGAACTGAAAACAGAACAGGAGATCGCCGATATTCTCAACCAACAGGGAGTTCTCACCGACTTAAATCGTACTTGGACTAAGGCAACGGTCAATCAAGTCTTAACCAATGAGAAATATATCGGCAATAATGTTTCCAACCGTATTTCATTTAAATTAAAGACTAAGCGCGTGGTCAATCCGGAAAGCGAATGGATTCGCAAGGAAGGAGCTTTTGAGGCAATTGTTGATCCGAGCGTCTTTTATATCGCCAAAGGCATCATTAACGCCCGAGCCAGACGTTTCTCCAATGATGAGCTTTTGCAGAAATTAAAGGATTTACAAGCCAAGAAAGGCTATCTGTCTGCCCTTATCATCAACGAAAGCCCCGATATGCCGTCAAGTTCCATCTATTCCAGCCGCTTTGGCAGCCTGGTCCGGGCTTATCAGCTTAAACGTAGCAATTGATATTTCGGATGCAGATGACAAGGATGTTCAGAATGTCTTGCGTGAAGCTTACGAAGCCGGACAGATTCGCGGTAATAAATTAGCTTTTGTAAAGGATTTGATAGAACGGCGAATTAAGAAAGGCAAAAGTATTTATAAGAAAAAGTGCAGTGCCAAGCAGTTGACAGCACAAGATGTTCAGGCTCTTTACGAGCAGGAAATCAAACGGACAAAGCTGATTATTGCCAAGAATGATCGGGTTGAAAATTCACTGATTTTTGTTACCCAGAGCATCAAGAGCCTGCTTGGCAACGAGAATTTTTATAACTTATTGAAAGCAGAAGAATTGGAAAAACTGCCGAAATATTTAGCTGAAAGGTTACAGATTCATGGATAAAAAATTAAATAAGGCCTTTGAACAGGCAATCATCCGTTTAAAACTTTCAGAAATAACCCCTTCAAAAGAGATAAATAAGGATGTATTTGCTTCCCGAAAATATGCCCAGATTGTTTCTTCCGTTCGAGAAATCGGCCTGATTGAAGCGCCGATCGTAACCTTTAGCGATGACGGTTATACGCTTCTGGATGGCCATCTGCGTTTGAATGCACTTAAGGACTTGGATATACAGGAAGTAGATTGCCTTGTTTCTACCGATAATGAAAATTTTACCTACAACAAACATGTCAATCGGCTCTCCAATGTCCAGGAACAGAAAATGATAGAAAAAGCCATCAATCGCGGTGTTTCCATTGAACGTCTGGCACGGGTTCTAAATATGAATCCTGAAAATATCCGTCATAAAAAAAATCTATTGAAAGGCATTTGCGAAGAGGTCGTAGAGATGCTGAAAGATAAAATTGTGAGTTCCAAGGTATTTTATTATTTGGCCAGAATGAAACCGGAGCGCCAAATTGAAGCGACTAAGATTATGGTCGAAAGCAAAACTTTTACTTCATCATTTGCTCGTTCCATCTGGCTTGCTACGTCAGATGAACAGCTTGCTGTTCCCCGGCGGCAGCAGAGGCCGGCTGTAACAGACTTCAGCCATTTTACCAAACTGGAGGAGGAAATTAACCGACTGCACGGCGAATATGAGGAAATTGAGGAAAATTACGGCCTGAATGTCCTAAATTTTACACTGGTCAAAGGATATGTCAAAACCTTGGTAATGAATCCGCGTGTAAACCGCTATCTCCGGATCAACAACCCTGATATTCTGGAACACCTGGAAAGCATTGATATTGATAATCTTAATTCTGAGGAGTGAAGTTATTCAAAATGAGATAAAAAATCCATTTTATCAAAATAATTTTGCTTGAATTTTTCCAGATTAAAATTTGTTTTAGGTGTAAGCACATTTTGTGTATTAATGGCATATTGTTCATAAAGCCAAATCTGTGCATCCGCATAAAAGAATCGATCGATATTATCTTTAATGAATATTTTTTCGTTAATATCTTCATCCAAAAAGAAATATGAAAATGAACCTATTTCTAATAGTTCTGGAGTAATACTCCGATCAATCTGATTTAGCATTTCATGAACGCTGTCACCATAAATTTGTTTTGTAAAATAAAATACCCCAGGATCACTTTTATTCATATTAGTAATTGGGTGTACGTATGTTTCATCACTATGGCATAACGCGTCGTATACTTTCACATCAAATTCATGCAAACATACTAAGAATACGGCTAAATCAGGCGAGAAAAGCTCATGCCCCGAGGCGATTTGCTTTATAAATATAGTCAATCGGTCAAAAACTTGTTCCATTTGCCGCAAAGAAAATTTGAACCAAATGCTGTAAGCAGCAAAGTAACGCTTTATGATGCTTTCTGACGTCTGAAGTACATTATATTTTTTTGCTTCAATTTCTCCGGCTCCATCGCCGTATCTACTATATGAAAATGAGCAGCGGAATACATTATAGATATCAATCAGAAATACTAACTCCCGTTTTTCTTCCTGTATTTTCTTTATAACAGTATCAATTCCGGATCTATCATACAAAAATTCAGCAAATGCTTTTTTATCCGGATGTGGCAATAAAAATGTATTATTTATAAATTTGCGCTTATACCCCTCAAAATTTTCAGTTCCAAATAAACATTTTACAGAACTCTCAAGATGATTTTCATCTATTGCAAGCACAAAAACAAATCCGGACACATCAAAAAAGTGTTTTAATACCTCTAAGGTTCTTACGGCATAATCCGGACTGCAACGATCCAATTCATCAATAATTATAATTATCGGTTTGTCCGAGCTTTTAGCCCATTTAGTTAATGCTTTTTTTAGTTCCTTGAGAGCTTTTTGATATTGCCTAAAATCATCATAGAGTGATTTTGAAGAAAAATGCTTCTTAAATTCTTCTATAATATCAACCTTCAATTTTTTCTGAGATATGCTTTTAATTGCGGTGCCGCATAAGAAAGCAAGCGAATTTTTAGAAAATTTTAAAGTGGAATCTATAATTTTTGTTGGCAGTTTTCTGCCATCCTTTTCATAAATTTCATTTAATTTTGCCAATATTGGCATAAGAGGATCTTCATAAAAATCCATCTCCCAGATATTCATTATGGTTGTCTGTACGCCATCTTTTTCAAGGACGCTCTTTAATTTTTCGCAAAAAAAGGTTTTTCCGGTTCCAAAATCCGCTGAAATTGAATAAACTTTAGAAACACCGCCCTCAATATAGGTGTTTTGCTCAATTAAATGGGCAAAATCAATGACAGATGATTTTATGCCTAATTTATCGTCTTCAAAAATTTTATCATATTCAATAGCTAAATGGTCGTCACTCATAGATTTTTCTCTTAAATTTAATTACAATTCTTGTCCTAACAGCCAGCCAAACACATTCAGGCGTTTAATTCCGTTATTTTCTCCCGAGCCATAATCCATTGACAGCAGAAACTTAGGATAGTTATCGTCAATTGCTTCCAATGGTGCCAGCTCCCGCTGCAAAATTTGAGGTTCAAGAATATTTAAGGCTACTTGGTAATATTCAACCAGTCCGCCACTTTTTCTGGCGACAAAGTCAACCTCTATATTTTTACCGCTTTTAACGAGCTTACCTACAGATACCTCATAACCGCGCCGTATCAGTTCTAAGTAAACGATATTCTCCAGAATATGCCCGGCGTCCATATCCTTGATACCTAATAAAGCCGTTCGTAAACCGATATCTGCGACATAGTATTTGGCATTGCTGTCCAAATACTGTTTTCCTTTAATGTCATACCGCTCACACTTATACAGCAGGAAACTGTCCACCAAACCTTGAATATACGTATCAATGGTTGGAACCGATATTTTGCGCCCGCTGGCTTCCAGGCACTTCGCAATATTACGAACAGATGTCTCACATCCGATATTATCAAACAAATACTTAACCACTGCATCCAGCTTATTGGTATCTGCAATATTAAACCGTTTTACAACATCTTTTTGAATTGTATTTAAATATACGGTATCCAGCAAATAATCACTGATAAGTTGCTTATCATAGACTAAACGTAATGTTTGGGGAAAACCACTCTCTCTGATATAATGTGAATAAATTCCCATCGCAGTAGTTAATCCCAAAATATCTTTTTTAGTGAATGCAAAGTGTTGAGCAAAATCAGGATATGCTCCAAAATATTCCTTAAATGACAAAGGCTGCATTTTGATTTCAACATAACGCCCACCTAGTTGATTGGCCAAATCACTGGAGAACATATAGGCATTTGAACCGGTCAAATATAAATCAATATTGTTCTGCAAACGCAGGGTATTCGCGGCTATTTGCCAATTCCTTAATAACTGTACTTCATCAATAAAGACATAATTCATCTTTTGAGGATTAAGATGTTTTATTATATAATCTAGAAGCTTATCATAACTGGTTAAAAAATTTTCCTGATCATATTCCAAACCAATTTTCTGAGTTTGCATCAGATCTTCAAGATTAATATTGATTATCTGGCTATCATCAGCAATCTTATGAACAACCAGATCAAATTGATAGAGAGAAAACAGCTTCGATTTGCCACAACGTCTAACACCTGTGACGATTTTAATCAAATCCGTCTGGCTCTGCCATTTCTTCAGTTGTTCTATATATTGAGGCCTGCCAACTATTTTTTCTGTTCCTTGTAACATGTTTATTCTCCCGATATTTTGTAAAATTATAATTTATAAAAGCACAAAAATCAAGATAAATATAAAATACATTTCACAAAATACAAAAATATTGTTTTTTGTTAAATATGTTTTAAGTTGTTCGTTATGCCAATAAATATGAATATTCCTAAACATATTTGTATTAATACTGGCTTGGTCATTTAGCATTATTTTCTCTTGTTGATATCTATTTATGTAAATTAATTAGAAGATTTTTAAATATTTTATTAGTATACTTAAATTAGAAGTAATGAATAAAGGTGACTAATGAGTGCAACAGCTTCTAAGATTATAACTTTTTTAAAAACTCATGCTAAAGATTTTACTGACAATAAAAGATGTTTTATTATTGTTACGCATATTGTTTCTAATAGCATAGATTTTTTAGAGGTCTTGGCTTCTAAAGGAAGAATAGCTGGAGTCATTGCTAAACCTAATTCTGTTGATCGTGCTGCATTTTCTAAAATGAGAGCAAAAAGAATTCCCTTTATTAATGTAGCAAGGGATGATCTACGATTAGAAGACACGGTCAAACAGAAAATTATTCCCTTAGTTAAAGAGGATGAGAAATTAATAATTATTGATACCGGAGGTTATTTTGCTCCATCATTAGAGGTACTGAATTCATATTCTTGTATTACTGGAATTGTTGAAGATACAGAAAATGGCTTTCAAAAATATGAAAAAGCGCTACATACCCTTTCTAAAAATAATATTCCAATCGTTTCAATAGCCCGTAGCTATGCCAAAGATTTTGAAGATTATTTAGTTGGCCGTTTTATTGCTAAAGCAACGATTGATAAGATACA
>UMDI01049164.1_pt1 | contig 10159 bp, 13 predicted proteins | sample 1964451 | NCBI WGS metagenome assembly UMDI01 (sample SAMEA4835990, study PRJEB28245) | human gut metagenome | biome: gut microbiome; material: fecal sample | place: Denmark | collected 2008 | reverse complement strand
GCTCTGTGGACGGCATCGATTCTCACGGATTTTCAGTATGAGGAAATTTCCCGCTTTTTCACATTGGAATCACTTAATAACATCATGCTGGCAAATACATGCAATAATCGTGATTATAACATGCTGTCAATAACATTCCATTTATCATATTCAAAACCAATCATCCTGCTTTTCAAACTGATTCCAATACTATCTGCTTGCATTGTATCCAATGCGGATTGCGCGAAAACCATATTATCGAAAAACCTCACGGATGATAGTGTTCATGTTCCTGCTTTCAAATGATTACAATGGTGTCAAATCAATTTTCATCATACACATCATAATGATAAACCGGGGTCGCTGAACCGTCATCATTGTAATCAGCGTCATCATAATCATCTGGTTTCTCATCCGCGCTATCCAATGTGATTTAACGCATATTATTCCCGTCGTATCGCGAATAATGAACGCATTTTCAACATGTTTTCATGTCTGCGCGGATCATCATCGTGTCGGAATGCAGCGAGCAACAGGCACGACTCATGAACATGGTGAAACGCGATTCGGCGTGTCGCGATTTGTGCTGGTTATAAAATCATGCTATAATGTAATCATGATAACGAAATAGTTTCATGATGAACCTTCGGCGGCAATGACAGAGACTCAAAACCGAACGCAGTGAGAAATGGACAAGAAATGTTATCAACTGGATACAATTTAATCAGGAAGGAATGAATATTGCATATCAGCATATTGCATCCAATACATGAACCCGGATGATTGATTTCTCATCCGGGTTCATTGTTTTCATTTGTATCCATGCAATACGCCTTTCACTGTCATGGTTTTCAGCACGCCATCCATGTCTTCTCAGCATCGCGATGCCGGACCCCATGCGCGAGCATCCGACGGGTTCATCAATCATGCAAGCATGCGTACAATGAATCTATCACATATGCCGCCATGATAATGAATCCGTTAACGCATTATATTTAATGTCAATGGTTTCATCAGTATCCAATGCATACAGTATATCATTACATGTTTTTTTCGATTGTCCAATACTCAATAAATCATAAATACCGTATTCACTGCCATCATTGAAATCATACCTTCCATCCGCTGCCTGCAAAGCGACGGAAACCGCGTTCCTTATAATATTCTCATTCAATCCCATAATTAAACTACCTCCTTCCCATTGAACAACATCATAATACCATACAAATATCAACATGAACTCATATGCTATCATGAAAATAATAAACACACTAATGAAATGAACCGACATACATGCATGAAAACATTGAAAGTATTTCCATATGAAATCGCTGATGGCATTAACATGAACATGCTCACCATACTGTTGCCAGCAAAAAATACTTGATTTCAAATGACATCATGTGATCAAATGCCATTATGAAACCAGGAACGTATGTCAACATGATGATAATTAATCATAATGTTGTTATATGAATGTTGGATGGTATTGGTTCGCCGGATGGTGTCCAACGTGAGAGCAGGATATGATCCGCGATTTTCCGACAATAGTCAGTTGAATCATCATAATTCATAAGAATCAACATGGCATCATTGGTTTCATTGAGCACATCATTCATCCATTCAGGCGCAGGATAATCATCATTCATACTGGTGTCATTCACATGCATAAGATAATCATTTTCAGTTAAACCGGTCAAATCATGGAAACTGCTTGCATTCACCGTAATAACATGCATTAGCGGCATGTGTACACTGTGTTCAGTGTTTTTCTTATTCTTCTTACGAGTTCCGCGTCTTGTCATAATGCTATCATTATATCATTTGAATTAAAATCCGGACGCCATTGTCCGGTATTCAATCAAAAGTCAGCATCATTGCATATGCGTTTCAATGAATTCATTTATGAACGCAATTGCGTTCATTTACGAATATCATCATTCATCAGATCAGTCATGATTTCAGCAGCGATACGCGGATTTGACTGCGCAAGCTTATCCACGGAATTCATTGCGAGACCACACATCAGATTATCCTTGAAACCCACTATAATCACCTCCTTCCGTTAAATCCATTGTCAACATGTTCACATATGCTATTATATCATATCATATGCATTGACAATCTATCAAATCACATGTCCAATGATATCACAGGCATGGACAACAAGCAATATCATTGATTATCACAATATGATTGCAATTCACTATCATGTCACTATCATGTTTCATTTAGCCACAAGAACATGACGCATGTTCGCAATGGTTTCATATTTCAGCACGCGAATGCCATAATCCGGTTTAGTGGAACTAATGAGAATCTGACGTGGATACGCATTATTGAAATCATCGACTTTACCGCCGAAACCATCATCAACAATGCCATATTCTATTGTCTGCCAGCGTCCATCAGCAAGTTCATGAACACCAACGGCATGATAAATCGACGGATCGGATGTCCGCATGATTTTCAATGCCTGATATACGATAACGCCATCCTGTCCGAAACCATTCACTATCGCCATGTAAGCAGTGCGCGCATCCGATGGTTCCTCAGCATTCCCATCCGTATCATAAGCAATATACAAACCGGGTTTATCAGCTGGTCTGATACCGCCGAGCTGCTGCGTCAGAATCGGCAAACCAGTTGAACCAGCAGCATAAAGTTCACCTGTCCCATCACCGTTGCTCACGAACACTATCCTGTTCTCATCTGAATGCGCTGAATCCATGCAAACATAAGGTTCGTGAACATCATAACCATAATCAGGCATAATAATATAAGTTTCCTTTCATGTTAGAATGATTCAATATCATCATGACATCCGCCGGAATATCCCTGCACATTCCATTGTTTCAACGGTGATTAAACAATCATAACCAGTTCCTTTTCTTGATAACATGATGAGTTCAATGTTATCAATGGAAACAATTATAGGATTTCAATGATTCGTTTGACATTCGTTTCAGGAACATGAATCATTTCATTATCAGTTGTAATCATGTATTCATTGTTCACATGTTCTGGCATGTTATTCGTGATGTATTGCGTGCCATCATCAATGAGAACAATGAATGCATTATCATCATTATGAGTCATGCTATGTGAATTTGTTTCAAACCAGTTCTCAGTGAAACCATTCACGCGCGTGTCCTGCACGGAAATATTAGCATCTGTTTTCAATGATTTCATGATAAGCATGGCATCAACATCAATGTTCTCATCATCCGCATCCGGTATCCATGTCCATTCATTATTATCCTTGTTCAATGCATACAATGGATACATGATAATGGAATCATTCACTGTTCGTTCCATGAGAAGAACAAATCATATCATGCCTGACAAGCGAATTATATGAATGAGAATAATTCATTGTAGTTATCATGCCGTAAGCATTGCGTTCGATTATGATTGGTTTCATGTCATCAGGAATGTCAACATGGAACCGCATTCGCGTAAGCATGTTCCTGCCATACCATTCCCGCAATCATGATTCCGGTGTCATTTTATTCGTTCCTTTCATTGCGTTCATCATGTGTTCAATTTGTTCTCAGTTCATTCGGACGCGGTTTACCAGCGAGCAGCCATTTGTTCCTTGCCTGTTCACGTGCATCATAAGCGTCATCATCATCCCAGATGAGCACACGGCTCCAAATGAGTTCGTCATCATCCGGAAATGACAGGAATTGTTCAGGTACAATGAGTTCAGGATCAATTTTGAAATCAGTTGCGTTCAGTTCATTCTTACGCATGTTGAACCATGAAATGTCATTGAAATCCTGTTCTTCGTTCAGCACGAAAAACATGTCATCAGGATCGAAATGATTCGCCGCATCCAATGCCTTCCGTTTCTCCTCCAAGTTCATATCCGCAGTGAGAGCATTGAAATCACGCATGAGAAACACTGTATTGTAAGTGAGAATCTTGTCAGTCATCATATTTCCTTCCTTTATATGTTCATATGACAGCATTTGTTTTCAATGATTTGCACAACTATTCGGCGCGCCGCAAAAATGGAAATGAACACAGACACGAAATGAACATGGTGAATCATTGGCATGGCATATTATTCTTGTTTCTTGCTATCCACGATGATTTTCACTGTTTCCTGCATGAATTCGCTTGAAAACTGTGCATTCGCCATGATTTCCGCAATATCATCAGGTGTGATGTTATTCTTACGCAATTTGTCTGGCGTACATGACACGATTTCCCGCAATTGATAAGTATGCCGGACAGTATGCCATTGCTTATTCCTGCCTTTAATGGTTTCAATTGCACGCATTGCGGACAAGCATGCGTATCCATAATCATACTGACCGGAAGCTATTGCCGCGATGAATTGTTTGCTGAATGGAGCATTCAGATAATATGCCAGTTTCGCATTCGCTGCAATCCTGTCATCATCGCCATCATATGTTTCCGGAATGGAATCAATGTCATCAGCCGCTATTCTAATGGAATCAGGTAGAATACCGACGCCATGCTCATCAATATATGCGATGATTTCCTTGAAAATCGACGCGCAGCCATATTCCTGTTGCCATGAATCCGATGTTCTGATGTTTTCATCCGCTATGCGTCCGAGTTTGATTGCATTCTCATATTTAATGCCGGACAGTATCATTTGCGCGATGCGATTCCTGATACTATTATTCAAACCAGTGAGTTTGATTTTCGGGATGTCCACAGTGTCATCAGTGATTGCGAGCGATGCATACAGGGAATCATGAATATCCTGTATTTTACGCACAATATAATAATCGCTATTATGACTGTTGATTTTATTCAACATTGCTGTGATGTTCTTACGAAGGAAACGGTTCTGTTCACAAATGTCATCAATACGTTCAAGAGACTTATGCGCTTTCAGTTTGGAATCAGATTTTGTAATATATGAGTGTACTTCTATTTTACCATACCACCGTGATTCCTTGATCGTGTCATTGAAAAAATAATCATATTCATCAATCAGTTTATGATAATCGGGCATTGTCATTCTCCTTATTTCTCAGCAATATCATTCCTGTTTTTGGATAGGAATGATGACATGGTTTCATTGATTTCACCTGCATCCGCCGCCTCCTCACCGGAAATCAAACGAGTACGCGTGAGAACAGTGAAATCATAATCGTTTTCAAAAGTCTCGCCATTCGATGTCATCCAAACAACATGCAACCATTCACTATCATCAACAGGTTTTCTGAAATCAACAATCCTGTCAAAATCCGGGTTATCAGTGCGAATCAGATTACTGATGTAATCAATGAGAGCATTATATGCCCTCATTCGCAGTTTTTCGTTCATGACATACGTTTTCATACATCCAATAATAACATGAAAACACATGTCAGTCAAACATTAACATTGAACTCATCGCGTTTGCCCTCATCAAGAAATGCATCCACCATTTTCTCGGCTTCAAGCCAATCATGCGGCCTGATGGCACTTGCCATCACAACGGTCGCGGCCATCGCCCTCATGCTTGCAGGGCATGGTTCGATCGCGGTTTCCATCATCCCGATCATCGTGATTACGCTGGGAACCGCGATGCATCTCATCATATGCATCGTCTTTTCGAGCCTTCCCGACGGGCGTCGGTAAACAACCTTGCCTTCCGTTTTTTTTGGCCTTCATCATCGCGCCGCTGTTGTCTCGGCATGGTTTCATCTCCGACATGATTGCGGAGACCCCAGCAGACCAATATATTCGGATAATCCCGCGACACGCCCGAAAAACATGATTCGGAGCCTTCGGTTTGCAATCAATGCGGGCATGTGCTAACATTGATTCACGGATTGTGGAAATCCCACGCGGAACAAATATTCATTTCGTCGTGAACGCGGACAGAATGCGTTCATGCCGACAGAAAGGAAACAGCATATATGTCAGGTTCATTCATCAAATGGAAGCCAGCCCTGTTCGGCGCGGTCGCATTGACCGTCGCCATCACCGCCGCGTCGGGCGGCGCATACGCTTCCGAGCTGCATGACGTGAAGGACAAGGCGCGGGAAATCCAAGACACGGCCATCGCCAGCCAGGGAGAACTGCTGCATGCATACACCGCACACAACAACGCCCCCGAATCGAAATACGGCGTGAACGATGTCGTGGCCGGAGATGAAGGCAAGTTCGTGCTCAACGCCTACAAGACCAGCGGCGAGAACGCCAAGAAAACCCTCGCGGACAACTCGTATGCAGTTGCCATCGACCAGCTCACCCTGAAGGAACTGAACGCCTACATCACCGAAACCCGGAAGGACAACGCCGCGAAGCTGCATGCGGTGAAATCATTGCATGCGGCGGAATCCTCCATCGCCGGTTCGCACAAGCTCCGTCTCGTCGCGGACGCCCAGTCAAAGCTGAAGGCAAGCATTGACAATGCGAACACCACTTTGAAGGAATCCGATGGCAAGGTCGATGACAACACGCCGCGCCAGCAGCTTCAGGATGCCATGAACGAGGCGTCGAAGCATCTGCACGAGAACGACGTGAAGACATTGCAAGGCAATGCGGCCAATGTTGACGGAAAGGTTCAGGCCGTGAAGGATGCCGTCCAAGCCCGCGGCGCCCGCATCGCAAGCGAGGAAGCCGCCCGTCAAGCCGCCGCATCTCAGGCGTCATATAACTCTCAGGCGTCATATAACGGAGGAAACGCCACAGGATACGCCAACGGATACGGATACGGCAGTGGCTCCTATTCCAGTGCGGGAGCGTCTGCGAGTTCGCCTGCCGGAGCCTCCTATTATAACGGCTTCTCCATCGGCGGCTCATGCTCGCTTGACTCCGCCGACCATTGCCAAGGAGCGGTTGACGGTTCCGGTTTCAATACACTGACGCATATGACGGATGACGCTGGCACGAACATCTACGCCATCCATTCAAACTACGGCGGTTCAAGCACATGGGGTCAGAACTCCGTCACCATCAACGGCCAGACCCATACGCTTGGCGCTCCGTTCCAGACGAACGTGTCCCCGAACGACGGCAAGCAGTATTTCCAGACCTGCGGGCCTGACGGAAGGGTCTATCTCCGGCAGATGAACTGAAATCATATCGGCGGACATGCCGTAATGAAATGATATTGCAAAAAAATGAGCACAATGCGGGCTTCCTGTTCACATTGCGCTCATTTGCATTCATACAGCGGGTTTCGCATACCATACCTACATGGGTTCATATTGCGAATAAACGCATATGCATACAATGCATACAGTTGGAAAGGAACGATTATGAGACTGGTGAACGCGAAAATCGACGATATCATCAGGGAACTGCAATTCATCATGAAAGAATACGGGAATCTTCCGATGAAGGATGATGTCACCATCAATCTTGATACAATGCCCATGAAGGTCAAGGAAGGCCAATACCGGAACAAGCCAGCCGTATCCATCGGCGTCAAACACGAATAGGTCGGGGCTGTTTTCATATCCCATCCTGCCGCGTTTCCATTCCATGCATGCCAACATATGCACGCATGTTCGCAATCGCATGCGAACGGCGTCCACCGTCGATGGGATGCGCGACAATATCGCATCCATGTTCGCATTGCGTTCATCTCATATATCCATGATAGGCGTTCATGCGCCCATGCATCCGCCAAGTCGGATTTTCCCTCCCGCTCACGGCTGTTTTCCGGTGCATCCATCCGCACCTGTTTTCGATGCCGTCCAGAATGGTTCATGAATCAGCCGTTCTGGACGGGTGTCCGCCGCGATTTTGCGAAAACATGCGTTTGTGGGTCATGGATGAAACCACGGAAACCGCGCCCGGAATCGAAACGCGCGGTTTCCTGCATCCAGTATGATTGGTGGTTCGCATCAGAAGCGTATGACAGCGCGATCATCAGAGTATCCCGCAAAAAACGCAACCATTGTCCACAATGACGGCATTGGAATGGTGGCTGGTGTGGCATGTCCACATCTGTGGACATTGAATACAATCGTGGAAACCGGCGATAACTAATACCGTGACTGTCCTGTCGGCAAGTCCTCCTCCAACAACTGTCTCATTCTGGGATTGTTCGCCTTCGCGTATTCGATGGCGTATTCGACCGGATAGCCGTCATCCAATGCCTGTGTCGCATCGAACAGGGCATTCGCCGTGAGGAGCTTGCCCGCATAGCCTCTGTCTATGAGGCAGTTGTTCTCCGCGTTGATGGAGATTGCATGCAATGCGGCCATGATCTCATCGGCGTCCGGTTTGCCGTCAAACACACGACGCATGAACCAACTAGGCGACATCACGCCCTGATACGATGCATGGAATCTGCGTCTGAGCTTGCCGATTCCATCATGGATGTCATAATCCCCATCGCATGCATCCACCAGCATTCCCATCCTATCACGCCAATCGCTGCCGTATTCCTTGCATGCGCCCAGCGTATGTATGATATCGGTGCATCCGATTATCCCCGTATCCATAAGCGTCAGGAACGCATAGCATGCATCCCTGATGGTGTTCATCGCATCGGCCATCACAGCCTTGCCAGCACTGCCGTCATTGTCATCATCCCTCCAGAATGCCTTTGTCTCGGTTTTCCCAATCATGGACAGCATGAGTTCGGCTGCTGTTATCGTCTGCCCGTAACCATCGGTGGTCGCGGGGTTGGGCACGGCATGCCCGTTCACATAGCCGACCGCATCCGCAAGCGGTTCGAGCGCCTTGCCGCCGTCAATGCTTGCATGCAGACCGATAAGCGTCTCCGACATTCTGGGAGATACGAACGCCGGGAACGTTCCGTTCAGATAATCCATCGCAACGGCGTCGATGGCCTTCCTTGGATACTCGTTGCGAAGGATATGCAATGCATTCATCGTTCTGACATACGAGTCATTCCACAAAGCACTCACCGGTATGCCCGTAAGCCGCGCACCGTATCTTCCACTGAACCATTCCGAGGCTTTCCTTTGATCCTGTTTGCTGATATCGCGCAACCTGCGCTGGAACATGTCAAAGGAATAATACGGGTCATCGAAAATCGTCATGCCTGCAATGATAGCATGGACGCATTTTGATGCATATGGGCTTCGCGCGTTCGGAAGCTTGTTTTTTGGTTTGGATATATTGACACTCACGTGGTTGAAACCACGGGGATTCCTGCGAACCGGGCTTGCTTACATTGCAAACATGCGATGCATAAGAGCAATCATAACGCGCCCGTTGCCATGATGCAAGCTCCGGCATGCGTATGCGTTAACGCCAGTCGTTTTCACTGATTATCAGTTCGGTGATGTATTCGACCGGATAGCCTTCGGCAAGGTTCGCAAGCATCATACGCATTATGTCTGGGTTCGGGCAGATGAAATCATCGTGAAGAAAAGAATCCCAATAAGACTCAAGGACGGCCAACGAGTCCGCGAATCTCCTATTGTAATGCGCCGCCTTGTGGATTTCGATTACAGTATGCATGAACCCGCTCATTGTGTTCGCATTCCCACCACATGATTTCAGCATCCTGCGGAATGCCATTCGGCTGATTTCACGGTATCTCTTCTTGTATCGCCTGAAAAACCTGCTTCTGGTCGTATCATCGAATATGGACAGCGCGGCCTGATAGTCGGGTTCGCTGGTGAAATACGACCGTACGGCTGTGAGCATGATCGGAGCGTCTTCGCCACGGGAGGGGTCGGGAAATGCTATTCTCATCATCGCACCGCGTAGGTCGATGTCATCACCGCATGATTGCATGATGACATCAATGAGTTTTGTTTGCAGAATGATTTCATCATCGCGGGGGCGCATGTAGATAATATGCGCCGACTTCCATAGTGCTACACCGATTTCATGGTCATCATATTCAGTGATGTTATTCCGTTTCATAAGCTCATGGGCATACCACACCGGCTTCATCGTTATCGTATCGCCTACGTCATGCCTACGGATGCATGACAGCAGTTCATGGAACCGGTCGATTGGATGGTCGTTCACATCCTCCGACAGGATATTTGAAACAACGCTGCAATGCGGATCACGTTCACTGTTATTAGCGGTTGGAAAGAAGGCGTTTTTCAGCATTTCACGGAAACCATCATCATCGAACGGCATGTTTTCATCAATCATCCATTTGATGCTGCTCTTGATGTTGCGATGCAACCGGCTTTTGAAATGACCATTGCCGGTCCTTCCATCGAGCACCTCATCCACCATCTCATCGGCTTCAAGCCAATCATGC
>UMDI01055033.1_pt1 | contig 10168 bp, 9 predicted proteins | sample 1964451 | NCBI WGS metagenome assembly UMDI01 (sample SAMEA4835990, study PRJEB28245) | human gut metagenome | biome: gut microbiome; material: fecal sample | place: Denmark | collected 2008 | reverse complement strand
AGTTAAATAAAAGACGCCGCGAAAAACAGCCGTTAGAGTACCCGAGTGCAGGCAGCACATTTAAACGTCCGGAGGGATATTTTGCCGGAAAACTGATTGAAGATGCAGGACTTAGGGGATACCGCGTGGGAGAGGCACAGGTTTCCGAAAAGCATTGCGGCTTTGTGGTAAACCGCGGTGAGGCGACTGCCAAAGATGTGGCGCAGTTAATAAGTGATGTGCAGAATCGTGTGATGGATGAATTTGGCGTTAAGTTAGAGCCGGAAGTCCGCATGATTGGTTTTGAATAATAAGAAAAGGGGGGAACTTTGTATGAGATTTGTCATAGTAACCGGGATGAGTGGCTCCGGAAAGAGTTCCGTAATGAAAATATTAGAAGATGATGGATATTTCTGTGTGGATAACCTGCCGTTGTCTTTACTGCCTACGTTGATTCAATTGACAGAGGATTCCAGCGAGGAAATTGAGCGGGTGGCACTTGGCATTGACATCCGTGGCGGATATCGTTCGTTAAAAGAAGCCGCTCATGTACTGGATGATTTAAAAAGCAGAGGTTATACGCTGGAAATTTTATTTTTGGAAGCGTCAACGTCAGTTCTTGTAAAGCGCTATAAAGAGACAAGAAGAATGCATCCGCTGGCACAGGGAGGCCGCATGGATAAAGCAATTGAAGATGAGAGAGCACTTCTTTCCGAACTGAAAAAAAGGGCGGACTACATCATTGATACAACGACACTTTTGATACGTGAATTGAAACAGGAGATTGACCGCATTTTTGTGGAGCATGAGGATTTTTGCAACTTTTATCTTACATTTGTTTCTTTTGGATTTAAGTATGGAATTCCTTCGGATGCCGATTTGGTTTTTGACGTGAGATTTTTACCGAACCCTTTTTATGTGGATGAATTAAAACCACTTACCGGAGATGACAAGCCGGTATACGATTATGTTATGAGTTCACCAAAGGCAGTTGAGTTTAGAAACAAAATGAAAGATATGCTTGATTTTCTGATTCCAAACTACATTGCGGAGGGAAAAACGCAGTTGGTGATTGCAATTGGCTGTACGGGCGGCAAGCATCGTTCCGTGACATTAACCAATGCGATGTATGAGGAGTATGCAAACACGGAATATGGCTGCAAGAAAGAGCATAGAGATATAGAGAAGGACCGGTTAAGATATATATGTCGTTCGCAGGAAAAGTAAAAGAAGAACTGCTTGGGCAAATGGGAAAAGCCAGACATTGCCAGTTAGCAGAACTGGCGGCGTTTTTTGCCGTGTGTGGGCAGATTTACATGAATGAAGAAGGTGAATGTCAGGTTAAGTTTGTGACAGAAAACTTGACAGTTGCGAAGAAATGCTATATGTTAGTTAAGAGAGTCTTTCATGTTGTGCCGGATGTGTCCGTAAGCGGACATCATCAATATTCACTTTTTCTATTGGAAGATGAAGATGCAAGGGACTTTATGAAAGCAATTCGAGTGCAGGAATATTCGCCATTTTCGGTGGAGTGTATTGGACAAAAAGCCTGTTGCAACCGGGCCTTTTTAAGGGGAGTCTTTTTGACAAGTGGTTCCGTTACCGACCCAAACAGTGGGTATCATTTGGAAATCGCAGCTGGAGATAGAGAACATGCTGCTCGGATTTTGGAGATTATGGGTATTTTTGGAATTGAGGCAAAAACGATAGAAAGAAAGCATAATTTTGTCGTATACATGAAAGAAGGAGCGGCGATTGTTGATTTTTTGAATGTTGTCGGTGCGCACAAGGCACTGATGGAATTTGAAAATGTTCGCATTTTGAAAGAAATGCGAAATTCCATTAACCGTCAGGTAAATTGTGAGACCGCAAACATTAAGAAGACGGTTTCGGCAGCAGCAAGACAGACGGAAGACATCCGTTATATTCATGATACGATAGGCTTTGGTAATTTATCTGAGAATTTGTCGCAGATTGCGAAATTACGTCTGGAGAATCCGGATGTTTCGCTGAAAGAATTGGGACAGATGTTAGAACCGCCAATTGGAAAATCCGGGGTGAACCACCGATTGCGCAAATTAAGTGAGATAGCACAAGAACTGCGATTACAAGGAGGAAAACATGATAAGGAAGAACATTGACGTCAGTTTAGGCGAGGATGGAGCAAGACCAATTGCTATGCTGGTTCAATTAGCAAGCCAGTATGTGAGTAACATTGAAATCCATCGTGATACTATGACAGTAAATGCAAAAAGTATTATGGGCATGATGACACTGGGACTCGCAAGGGGACAAAAGCTGGAGCTTCTTATTGACGGGGAAGACGAAGAGACTGCTATGAAAGAGATGGAGAATTACCTGACCGGAAATTAGCAGATAAGAAATAGTAATGGTTACAGGCTACTGTCCGAACCGGGATGTTACGGTTTGTATAGCGGCCTTTTTATTTTAGTGAATGGGGGATACCATGGAATTTACGCATTTGCATGTACATACGGAATATAGTTTGTTAGATGGCTCCAGTAAAATCAAGGAGCTTGTGAGTCGTGCCAAAGAATTGGGGATGGATAGTCTGGCAATTACCGACCATGGCGTGATGTATGGCGTGATTGATTTTTACCGTGCGGCAAAAGCAGCAGGAATTAATCCGGTTTTGGGATGTGAAATTTATGTGGCACCCGGTTCACGCTTTGACAGGGAAGCAGGAAATGCAAAAGAAAGCCGTTATCATCACCTGGTGCTTTTAGCAGAGAATGATATAGGATATGCAAATCTTGTTAAAATTGTTTCTCGTGGTTTTACAGAAGGATTTTATTATAAACCGCGAGTGGATTATGATGTGTTAGAAAAATATCATGAGGGAATTATTGCGCTGAGTGCATGCCTCGCAGGTTCAATTCCAAGTTTTCTACGTCGTGGGCTGTATGATGAGGCGAAGCAGGAAGCGTACCGGTTACAGGGGATTTTTGGTGAAAATAATTTCTTTTTAGAACTTCAGGATCATGGTATTCCGGATCAGAAGACGGTCAATCAGGGACTGCTTCGTCTGCATCAGGAGACAGGGATTGAGTTGGTGGCGACGAACGACGTCCACTACATTTACGATTCGGATGCAGAAGCACACGATATTCTTTTATGCATTCAGACCGGAAAGAAGGTCAGTGATACCGACCGTATGCGCTACGAGGGCGGACAATATTATTTGAAATCCGCTGGGGAGATGGAGGCATTATTTCCGTATGCCAAAGAGGCGCTTGAAAACACTCATAAAATCGCCGAGAGATGTCATGTTGAAATTGAGTTTGGTGATTATAAACTGCCGCACTTTGATGTGCCGGAGGGAGAGACTTCTGAAAGCTACCTGCGAAAACTCTGTAAAGAGGGGCTTTATAAACGTTATCCAAAGGAGCAGGCAGAGCAGTTGGAAGAGCGGTTAAATTACGAGCTTGATACCATTTCCACGATGGGATTTGTTGATTACTTTTTGATTGTTTGGGATTTTATTAAATATGCCAAAGACCATGGAATTCCGGTAGGCCCGGGACGTGGTTCTGCAGCCGGCTCTTTGGTGGCGTATTCTTTGAATATTACGGATTTGATTGATCCGATTAAATATAACCTTTTGTTTGAGCGTTTTCTAAATCCGGAACGTGTGACGATGCCGGATATTGATATTGACTTCTGCTATGAAAGACGTCAGGAAGTTATTGATTATGTAACGAGAAAATACGGAGCCGACCACGTGGTGCAGATTGTAACATTTGGTACGATGTCAGCGCGTATGGTAATCCGCGATGTCGGACGTGTGTTAGACCTTCCGTATGCGTATGTAGATAGTGTGGCAAAGGCGATTCCAATGGAGCTTGGTATTACGATTGCAAAAGCGATGAAAATGAATCCGGAACTGCGCACGATGTATGAAACGGATGATTCGGCGAAGAAACTGATTGATATGGCAATGCGTTTAGAGGGACTTCCGCGACATACATCTGTTCATGCAGCGGGTGTTGTAATCAGTCCAAAACCGGTCGATGAATTCGTTCCGCTATCAAGGGCTTCGGATGGCAACATTACGACGCAGTACACGATGGTAACGTTAGAGGAATTAGGTCTTTTGAAAATGGATTTTCTGGGACTTCGTACGCTGACGGTAATCCAGAATGCGATTCATGGTGCGTTTGATGTACACGACATTGACTATAATGATAAAGAAGTATTTGATATGATAAGTTCCGGACACACAGAAGGCGTGTTCCAGTTAGAAAGTGCGGGGATGAAAAACTTCATGAAAGAGTTAAAGCCGCACAGTATGGAAGATATTATCGCGGGAATTTCTTTGTATCGTCCGGGACCGATGGATTTTATTCCAAAATATATAGAGGGAAAAAATAATCAGGATAATATTCAGTATGACTGCAAGGAACTAGAGCCAATTTTAGCACCGACCTACGGCTGTATTGTCTACCAGGAGCAGGTTATGCAGATTGTGCGTGATTTGGCCGGGTACAGTTATGGGCGAAGTGACCAGGTGCGCCGTGCCATGTCTAAGAAAAAAGCAGATGTCATGGAGAAAGAAAAGAATTATTTCATCTATGGCAATGAAGAAATTGGCGTGGAAGGCTGCATTAAGCGAGGAATCCCGGAAGAAGTGGCAATTAAAATATTTGATGATATGACCGATTTTGCGAAATATGCGTTTAACAAATCGCATGCGGCGGCTTACGCTGTCGTTTCATATCAGACAGCGTATCTAAAATGTCATTATCCGGTTGATTTTATGGCGGCGTTGATGACTTCTTTTATGGAGCATACCGGGAAAATTACGGAGTACATTATGAACTGCCGTAAAATGGGAATTGAAATTCTGCCACCGGATATTAACGAGGGAGAGTATCGTTTTACGCCGTATGAAGGAAATATCCGCTATGGACTTGCTGCTATCAAGGGAGTCGGCAGACCGGTTATTGATGAAATTGTCGCAGAGCGCGAGCTTGGCGGCAGATACCGCTCGTTAAAAGACTTCTGCATGCGTTTATCCGGAAAATCGGTGAATAAACGAACCGTCGAAAGTTTTATTAAGTCGGGTGCGCTTGACAGCCTGCCGGGTACCAGAAAGCAGAAAATGTATTCTTACATCAGCATTATGGATGGTGTAAATCAGGAGAAGAAAGGAACGCTTTCAGGTCAGATGTCCTTGTTTGATTTTGCCAGTCCGGAGGAACAAAAAGAGTTAGAAGTAAAAATGCCGGATGTAGGTGAATACGAAAAAGAAGAAATTTTAGGTTTAGAAAAAGAAGTGCTGGGTGTGTATATCAGTGGTCATCCGCTGGAAGAATATGTGGCAACATTAGAGAAAAATATTACACGTACGACGGCTGACTTTGAAGTGGTTGACGGCGAGACGGAGCCGAAAGTGAAAGACCAGGAGAGAGCGGTTATCGGCGGTATGATTACCGGACGAACGGTAAAAGCAACCCGTACGAATAACATGATGGCATTTCTTACGGTAGAAGATTTGTATGGAACGGTAGAAGTCATTGTCTTTCCACGCGATTATGAAAAATACCGCACACTTTTAGAGGAAGATGCAAAAGTATTTATTCAAGGCCGTGTGACTGTTGAAGAGGACAAGCCTGCGAAACTTATTTGCTCCGGTGTTGTGCCATTTGATGCCGTGGAAAAAGAACTGTGGATTCAATTTCTAACACGTGCGGACTATGAAGAAGCAGAGCAGACTTTATTTGCTATTCTTGGGAATTACGATGGCATAGAAAACGTTTATATTTATTTGTCGAAAGACCGTGCGAGAAAACTTTTGCCAAAAAGCCGGTGCACGAAAGTATGCAAAGAATTGCTGTCGGAATTGTATACTAAATTTGGCGAGGATAATGTGAAAGTCACGGAAAAGAGTATTGAAAAAAAATTCCGGGCATAGTAAAATATACATGTATGAGAAATGATAAATGAAACAGATAAAACATAAAATTGGAGGAAATCGGATTATGGCGAAAAAGGTAACGACAATTGGTGTATTAACAAGTGGTGGCGATGCGCCGGGAATGAATGCTGCGATTCGTGCAGTAGTCAGAGCCGGTATTTCCAGTGGTCTGAAAGTAAAGGGTGTCCGTCGTGGATATGCAGGACTTTTGGAAGAGGATATTATTGACATGGACACGATGAGCGTTACTGATATTGTTCAGCGTGGCGGCACAATTTTATTTACTTCTCGCTGTAAAGAGATGATGACACCGGAAGGCCAGCAGAAAGCTGCTGACATCTGCCGCAAACATGGCATTGATGGTATGGTTGTAATCGGTGGTGACGGTTCTTTCCGTGGAGCACAGAAACTTTCCGCAAATGGAATTAACACAATTGGTATCCCGGGAACCATTGACCTGGATATTGCCTGTACCGAATACACGATTGGATTTGATACTGCCTGCAACACGGCAATGGAAGCCATTGATAAGGTTCGTGATACTTCCGCTTCTCATGAGCGATGCAGTATCATTGAGGTAATGGGAAGAACGGCCGGACACATTGCATTATGGTGTGGTATTTCCAACGGTTCCGAGTATGTTTTGATTCCGGAGCGTGCTGAGGAAAACGATGAAGAGGAAATTATTAGAAAGATTATCTCAAAGCGTCGTATCGGAAAGAAACATCATATTATTGTAAATGCAGAAGGTGTTGGTCATTCTCATGAAATGGCAAAACGAATTGAAGCTGCAACCGGCATTGAGACGCGTGCAACGGTGATTGGGCATATCCAGCGTGGCGGAAATCCTTCTTGTCGTGACCGTGTATACGCATCAGCAATGGGAGCAAGAGCTGTTGATCTTTTATTAAAAGGTCAAACAAATCGTGTAGTTGCATATAAAAATGGCGAATTTACTGATTTTGATATTGACTATGCATTGCAGATGACAAAAGATATTGACGAGCACTTGTATAGTATGACAAAACGCCTTTCACGATAATTGGTATGGTATAGAAAAAGAACTCATAGACCATCTGGTTTATGAGTTCTTTGGGTTATGATGAATTTTTATTCTTCTTCCATGTCATCCGGAACTAATGTATCGTCTGCTTCTTCTGATTCTTCATCCGGTGAGAGTGTCACGTAGTCGCGGTCGTCATCGTCCTCATCATAAAGGTCATTGTCAAAATCGTCGTCATCGTAATCATCCAGATAATCTTTCATCAGAACATTTTTCAAGAAATACAATATACCACCTACTGCTGCTGCAACTGCAGTCAGACCAAGGAGGAATTTTACAAATTTTTTCATTTTAATATCCTTCCTTTCTTACGCATTTATTATATCCATTGCGCTAGTATTTATCCTTATTTTACGTGATAGAAGAAAAAAAGTAAAGAGTTTTTGGTGAAAGTGTATGTATTTATTTGACAAACAGCTTTTTTTTAGTCATAATAGCAATTGTAAAGAATTAATAAAACATGTATAATATTTTACATATTATGATACAATGTTTTATCAGAAGTAATGGAGGGATTCAGATGACTACGAACAAGGCAAACAAAGTATCAAAAACAACAACAGCAAAAACTGCAGCAAAGCCAGCTGTAAAACCGGTCGCTAAACCGGCAGTAAAAACAACAGCAGCTCCTGCAAAAGAAGAGCCGAAAAAAGAAGCAGTAAAGCCGGTTGCTGAGGAAGAAAAACCAGTAGCAAAAACAACGGCTGCAAAGACGGCCAGAAAGACAACAAGAAAACCGAGAAAAACAAGTAAAGCTACGATTCGCAAGACAGCAGCTACTGTTGACTCAGAAGTTTTTGTTCAGATTTACGGACAGGAATTTTCCCAGCAGGAAATTATGGAAAAAGTTGTGGCAGCATGGGAAGCAGAAGGAAAGAAAATTACATCTATTAAAAGAGCAAAATTGTATGTAAAACCGGAAGAAGGAAAAGCTTATTATGTAGTAAATGAAGGCTTGAAAAACGGTTCTACAGGTGCTGTAGATTTATAAAGATTACAAAAAGGAATCCAACGGGTTACGAGACGGGATAACGCTTCGCGTTATAGTCTCATACCCCGTTGGATTTTTTTGTTTCATAGTGGCAATAGGGGGGAGAAATATTTGTGATGAAAAAATATACATTACCGAACGAAGTGATGGATGGCCTGCACCTAATTAAGAGCGGGAAAATATTCACACGTGTTTTCGAGTTTAGTAATTTAGCATGAAAAGATTTGTATCAAATGTGTATTGCAAATTTATTTGGATTCCAGTAATTTAGAAGAAATGCTTAGTGGATTGTGGGTTTTGAGTACGTCAGTAGGCGGCACTGGTAGTTTCAGTGCCCCTACTGTTACGCACTCAATGAGCGAAAGCGCCCACAAGACGCAAAGCATTTCTTCTAAATCACGGAAAACAAAAAAAGTACCAACGCCCACAAGACGCAAACTTTTCTTGCTAAATTATATAAAATTGAAAAAAGTCTGTGTGAATATTTGACCCAACTTACTTTTTCGTGTAAAATGTCAATGACATAACTACAGACAGGAGGCATAAAAATGTTTAAAGTAAATGATAACTATTTAAAGCTGCCGGGCAGTTATCTTTTTTCTACGATTGGAAAAAAAGTAGCCGCTTACAAGGAAGCGAATCCCGACAAAGAAGTCATTAGTTTAGGAATCGGCGATGTAACACAGCCTTTGGCACCGGCGGTAATCGATGCTCTTCATAGTGCGGTAGATGAGATGAGCAAAGCAGAAACATTCCACGGCTATGCACCGGATCTTGGATATGAATTTCTGCGCCGTGCAATTGCTGATAACGATTACAAATCCCGCGGTGTTGACATTGCACTTGATGAGATTTTTGTCAGCGATGGTGCAAAAAGTGATTCCGGAAACATTGTTGATATATTTTCTCAGGACAATGTAATTGCCGTTACAGACCCGGTTTACCCGGTTTATGTTGACAGTAATGCAATGTCCGGAAAGACCGGAGAATATCTGAAAGATAAAGAGTGCTGGTCAAATGTAATTTATATGCCATGTACGGCAGAAAATAATTTTGTGCCGGAACTTCCGGAGAAGACACCGGATATTATTTATATCTGCTGTCCAAACAACCCAACCGGTACGACGCTGACAAAAGAGCAGCTTCAGAAGTGGGTTGATTATGCAAACGAAAAGAAAGCAGTTATCATTTATGACGCTGCCTATGAAGCATACATTTCTGAAACGGATGTGCCACACAGCATTTATGAGTGTGACGGCGCAAAAACCTGTGCGATTGAGATGAGAAGTTTCTCAAAAAATGCCGGATTTACCGGAACCCGTCTTGGATTTACAATTGTGCCAAAACAGCTTGTTGACAGCAATGGAACGATGCTTAACAGCCTTTGGGCAAGACGCCATGGAACAAAATTCAATGGTGCGCCATACATCATTCAGCGTGCCGGCGAAGCAGTGTACAGTGAAGCAGGCAAAGCACAGACAAAAGAGCAGATTGCTTATTATATGAACAATGCCAAAGAAATCAGAAATGCACTTTCCGGTATGGGATATACTGTATTTGGCGGTGTAAATGCCCCATATATCTGGCTTCAGACACCGGATGGCATGAAATCATGGGATTTCTTTGATATGCTGTTGGAGAAAGCAAATGTAGTAGGAACACCTGGTTCCGGATTCGGACCAAGTGGAGAAGGATATTTCAGACTGACTGCTTTTGGTTCAGCTGAAAATACGAAAAAAGCATTGGAGCGAATTAAAGCTTTGTAAAAAGCAGACCGGGGAAAGGAAGATAGGTGATACGATGAAACAATCCATTCGTTTGGCACTGGTTAGTGCCCTTGCATTAGTTTTGTGCCTTGTGCCGGGAAAATATACGTTTGCCGATTCGGTGTCGGTAAAACCATTTCTCGCATTTGGTGCAGATTTATCAACGAAAGAAAAAGCGCAGGTAATGAAGCAGTTTGGAATTACAAATGAAGAACTCGCAGATTATCAGACAATCACAGTGACAAACAAGGAAGAACATCAGTATCTGGATGAATATCTTGCTTCCAAAGTAATTGGAACGAGAGCGTTATCGTCGGTTATGATTGAAGAGGCAGATGCCGGCAGCGGAATCGAGGTAGAGACACATAATATTTCTTTCTGCAGCAAGGAAATGTATACGAATGCCCTTGTGACCGCCGGAATTTCGGATG
>UMDI01030013.1_pt1 | contig 10231 bp, 9 predicted proteins | sample 1964451 | NCBI WGS metagenome assembly UMDI01 (sample SAMEA4835990, study PRJEB28245) | human gut metagenome | biome: gut microbiome; material: fecal sample | place: Denmark | collected 2008 | reverse complement strand
CGCAAGCCGACAGAGAATTTACTTTCTTTTTTACCGTCCCATGCTGCCCCGCCTGTTGCCCGAAAAAGGCAAATCCAATTCAAGAGGTGTAAGAAAATGGAACAAAAGAAAGCAATAAGAGATTTCAAAGTCCTTACGGAGAAAATATCTCCGGCCAATGTAGCGGTAATGGCGGAACTTATTGCAATGAAAGAGACCAAAATACTCATAAGCTATCTGGGGCACCATGCGGAGAAGGCGCATAAAAACCTTTGCCGGGACATCTTCGGCAAACATGAGCCCGGATATATCTTTTCGGACAGTTACGACTTCGTCCAAAGCGTGGCGTTATTCTTATGCGACCACTTCGGAGAGTATTTGGACGACGTCCTGTATATCTCCAAAAGAGGCAAACCGAGAACGATAAAGACGGAGTGTTATCTTATCGTCACCAAAATGCTATCAAGGGATTACAGAATTTTCTGTAAATGCCAAAGCCTTGAAATCACAAGAAAAGAACCGAGACCCGAATATGGACATCAGTCAGACGAAGAACAAGACTACTCACGAGCAGACGAGATCGCGGCATCCTTGAACCTTACGGAAAACATGAGTCTTGCGCTTGATTACCGCATGTCCGGCTTGAGCTATCCCGAGATAGCGAAACAGCTTTCACGAGCGGTTAGCACGGTATACGAATACTTCGAGAAAATGCGCGCGAGGTATTCAGCCATATACGGATAGATTTTCCACATCATACTGGCTTAAAGGCAGTTGCTTGCTATAAAGCGGCTGCCTTTTCTCATGTTCCTCGAAGCATAGCTTTTCCAAAAGTTTAGCAAATGGGGCAAAAAACCTGCCCCATTTATTTGTAGGATAAAGAAAAACTTTTTCAAATAGGAAAAAAGCCTTCCTATTTGGCGGATACCATGTGGAAAAAGCAAGCGAAAAACTTTTTCAAAGTGGCAAGAAACCTTGCCGGTTTGACTTGTAGAATTATTCCAAGGAATTTCGTAAAGGTGCAAAAATCTTGCGAGTTTAAGGTTTAAGCTATGCAAAAAAATACAAGGAGGAACAAAAGCAATGCCTTACAAAGCAGCAAAGATCTCGTTTGACGGAAGTCATTACATCGCCACCCCGAAGGAAAATTTCCCGCAGGGACATAAGCGACGACGGGCAGCCATTCCGTCAACACCCAAAGAGGTCGAACAAAAAGCGCAATTCGAAGCCGCCTACAAGGAAAGTCAAAAACTGCCGCGCAAAGAACGCAAAGCATGTATGCAAAAAGCTATGGAAGAGGCGATCCCAGACAAGGAGCAGCGGAAAGAATACGTGGAGCGGAACAATGAACGCAAAAAGACGAATGCAATCCGCAGAAAAGTCCGTTTGTCCAAGAAAGTGAATTTGCAGAGAGAATGGAGCTATTTTTGCACGTTCACCTTTTCGGACGAAAAACATACGGAAGAAAGTTTCCGTAAATCGCTGCGCAATACCTTGAAACACCTTGTAAACCGCAAAGGTTGGAAACACATCGGCGTATGGGAGCGCGGCGGAGAAACCGGAAGATTGCATTTCCACGGCATCTTCTATATTCCGCCGGACGGAATGGTAGGAGAGATCGTGGAAACAACGGACTACAACACAAAAGACCACCGTATGCAGACGACACATCAAAATACTTACTTCCTTGAACGGTACGGGCGAAATGATTTTCAACCGCTCGGCTCGCCGGAAGAAGTACAACACTCTTTGGGGTATTTGATGAAGTACATAGAAAAGTCGGGCGAGCGTCTGATCTACGGCGGCAAACTGCCGACCTACTTCGAATCGGACGTAGCAGACGAGGATATTCTCGCTCCATACGGGATAGACGACAGAAAAGCGATACTTGCGGACGATTTTACCTGCATGATGGACGGCGAAGTCATAGGCAAAGTAAGTCCGGAAGTCATAGCAAAAATGCCGAAGGTAAATTAAATTCATTTGTCTTTCGCCGAGAGAGCGTAAACGGAAACGCCCTTTTCGTCAAGGGTAAAGTGCATTGCCTTGGCAACCCTTGACGGAAAGTAACAGACAAGACAACAAAGGGACGAACCTTGCGTTTCCGTTTGTTTCGTCTTCGCCGAAAGGCAAAGTAAACAAACAGGAGGATAAAAAATGAACAACATTGAGGTCAAAACGATTTACGGCAGGATAGAAGATTTTGAAAATAATTACTTCTTCTCTCCGTCTATCAGCAAAAGAAAAACTGTGGGCAGTCAAACCTATTATGTCCGCAGATATTTCAACGGCGGCAAAGACTTTGAACAGACGATGAAGTCCATTGCCGTGCAACGCACAATGAAAAAGTGAGGTAAACGATATGAAACAGAAACACTACATAGCGGGATTGTATTACAGGCTTTCCCAAGAGGACGAACGCCAAGGCGAATCGGTGTCCATAGACAACCAAAGAACGATACTCCGCAAGTATGCCGAGGAGCGCGGCTTTGAGATACACGACGAATACATAGATGACGGCATTTCGGGGACTACCTTTCAGAGACCGGAAGTGCAGCGGCTTTTGGACGACGCCAAGACGGGGGTTATCAATACCATCATTGTGAAAGACCTTTCGAGGTTCGGGAGAAACTACATCGAGGTCGGACAGTATGTGGACTATGTATTCCCTGCGTTCGGTATTCGCTTTATTGCCATACAGGACAACGTGGACACGGAGAACCGCGACAGCGGCGCAATGGAGATGATGCCTATCATGAACGTCTTTAACGAGTGGCATGCAGCAAATACCAGTAAGAAGATACGCGCCGTCAGGCGTTCAAATGCGAAAGAAGGAATATATACCGCAAAGAAAGCGTCTTACGGGTATAAAATGGGAACGGATAAAAAACGCGCTCCCGTCATCGACGAAGAAACCGCGCCCATCGTAAAACGTATCTTCGAGATGTACGCTTCGGGAATGAGTCCGAGAAAAATCTCCGAAATTCTGAATCTGGAAGGGATACCTTCGCCGGCAACTTATGCTTATACCCAAAGCGGTCAAAAGCCGAAGCCGAACGTGGTAGGATTATGGACAGCCGTCACGATAAGAGAAATGCTGAACAAGATCATTTACATCGGACATATGCCGCAGTTGAGATGGACTTCGCTGTCCTATAAAAATCATAAGCGATTCAGAAAAGATGAAAGCGAGTGGACTGTCGTTTATAACAACCACGAACCCATCATCTCGCAGGAACTTTGGGACAAAGTACAAGAACGCAAAAAGTCTGTTGCACAAGGCAGAAAAACAAAGGTCGGTTACACACATCCGCTGTCCGGATTTCTTTTCTGCGCCGATTGTGGAAACAAGATGAAGCTTTGCACCTCGGTCAGCCGAAAAGGAACAAGATTATACCACTTCGATTGCGGCTATCATTTGCGGTACGGCAAGGCATATTGTTTTTCGCATTATATCGCGGCGAGCGCATTGGAAGAAATCGTCCTCGGAGATATACGGGAAATGGCGCAAAGGATCGTCCTTGACGAGAAAGCTGTCCGTGAGGACTTTATACGGCATAACGCCGAACTTGCGGATCAGGCGATTAAGTCCGCCAAGAAAGAATTGCAGGCAAAACGTAAACGCACGGAAGAATTATCCCGTCTTATGCAAGTCGCTTACGAAGACAGGGTGAGAGGCAAAATGCCCGAAGATATCTGCATCGGCTTTATACAGAAATACTCCGACGAGCAGAAAAAGCTGGAAACTGAAATCGCAGAAATAGAAGCAAAACTTACAGAAACGGAAAACACAATACAGAGCGCGGATGAGTTTATACGGAACATCAAAAAATACCTCGAAGCGCCCGAGCTTAGCAGAGAGATGTGCTATGAACTGATTGATAGAATTATCATCGGAGGATCTCCGAAGACGACAGGAAAAGAGCGCGAGATAGATATCGTATACAAAGTCGATATAGCGTCCGTCTTACGGCACAAACTCAATAAATAACGATAAGCGTATGGGTTATTTGAACTCATACGCTTATTTTCTTCCGTTGATGTCTTTCTTCAATGAGTGTCCATAAAATTGTGTCGCAACAAGCACACGCCCCATCGTCAATAAAAAGCGCGCATGATTTATACATGTAAAAATATTCGGATTAGTTGTTTGTGCATTATTGACAGCCTAAAGAAAATGCACCATAATTTCATATAGGAAGGTTTATGTGGTGTTGAAATCATTGTGGATGTGGACAATAAATTTTGTAGAACAATGTCAAAATTGTTATTATTTCATCTCTGGATTTGCCATCCAATAAATCGACTAAAACATTGTAACTCATATAGATAAGTTTATTCACGGAGGCTAAATAAATGTCAAAATACACGATAGTGCACCTTTCAGATATGCATCTGAGTCTGGAAAATATAAGTGAAAAAGATGAATTTTATCCGGAGTTGATTAAGGATATAAATAAGAATCTTGACGGCTCAATAGTTTGTGTCGTCTGTAGTGGTGATTTGATACAGTCAGGCTCAAAAGAAAACTTTGAATTTGCGCTTGAAAAATTTATAACCCCGTTGTTAAGTAGTTTCAACTTAAGAGAAGATCAATTTGTTTATGTGCCTGGCAATCATGAGGTCGATTTAAAACAAATTGATAAGGATTTCGCTACTCAATTTACAACAAGAATATTACAAGATGGATTCACAAAAGATGACTTGAGAAAACCAAATGTTAAGGCACGATTGACAGAATTTTTCAAATGTATCGAGGTTTTTTACCCTTGGGAACAGGAAAATTTAGTATATACCCATAAATTTGAGGTTGAAAGTTTATCGTTTGGTTTTTCTTTGGTAAACAGTGCATGGAATACTGGGGGAGATAGCTCAAATGAGGCAAAAAAAATACTTATATCTAGAGACGCTTTGGTTACAAGCTTAAGAGATTTGGCAGATTGTGACAAAAAATGTCTTGTGATGCATCATCCTATTGATTGGTTAGAAGATGACAATGCGGCACAAATAGAGTCTCTGCTATCGCACTATGATTATGTGTTTTTCGGGCACAAACATAATGCACAGAACTGTGCCATACAACACATGAATGGCGTAACTATTTTGCATTATGCTTCAAAACTCGATATCGCTAAAGAAAAGAATGGGTATGCTCTTCTGACATTCGATACTGCCTCTGGTGACATTTGCATAAATTGTCGCACGTATAATAAGTCGAGATTGACCTATGTTCCTAATACGGACATTTCGGATAATGGTAAAATTAATTTTAAAGTGGGAAGCATTAATCCTATAAAGCAAAGGATTAGCGACGTAATATCAAATACCAAAACGAAATTTTTGAATGGAACTAAGGAGCTATTTATTACAAACTTAATTGACGTTGGCGAAAGTAGATCGTTTGATGATCTGTTTATTATGCCAATTGTAAGCACAATGTCTGAATTGAATAAAGATGATCCATTTTCTGCGGATGATCAGAAAGATAAGTTTGATTTGAAAGAAATATTAGAGAGCCATTCTGATGTGAATATTTGGGGGAGAAAAGAATCTGGCAAAACAATATTCGCATACTATATTGCAAAATATATCTACGAAAACAGCCAAACTGTACAACGTATACCAGTTGTTGTTAGCTGCAAACAATTACTTGCTCACAAAACTGCAATTATCAACCAGGTTCGCAAGAATATAATGGATTTAATGGATGATTCTTACAGCATTTCCGTTGCTGATATAGATGGGTTGTTAAATGACGGTGCTTTCATAATAATATTGGACGATTTTGACAAGTTACCCAAGGGGAAAGCACAACTAAATCAATTCAAAGACAGATATCCAAATAATCAAATACTTTGTTTTTGTAGTGAAATGCCGGGATTTTTCTCTGATGAGGACAAATCTGTTTATATGGATAAGATGGAGGGCGAGGTTCGCAATTATTTTATTGGAAGCATGGACAAGAATAGTATTCGTCGTTTGGCGAAAAGTATGGCTTCCATTAATCCCGCAATAGAAGATATTTATGTGGATAGGGTAATCAATAGTTTTGCTGGTAATAATATGCCTAGAACACCTTTTGCCGTTTCATTAGTATTATCAATTTGTAGTGAATCAGCAGATTACATGCCTACAAATCAATCTAAGATTTTGCAAGCGTTTCTTGAAAAAATACTTGAAAAATTGAATCCAGAAGAAGTTCTGTCAAGAACATATAATTTTGAAAACAAGGAAAGATTCCTCGGAGCATTGGCCTATGAAATGTTTTCAAAAAATCATGAATACCTGACGAGAAATGAGTTTGATGAATTTGTGAAAATATATCATGAAAAAAAAGCATATGATATAAAAGATAGTCGTTTTGACGAGGTGTTTTTTGAAAAAGGGATACTGATAGAGTATGATCAGTTCATTTTCTTCAAATACGAATGTTTATATGGCTATTACCTTGCAAAATATTGTATAAATGATAACGAAGAATTTTTCTGGGAGCAAATTATGTCGGGACGTCAGTATTTAGATAATGCTGATGTGGTTGAATATTACGCAGGATTTAAGCTTAATGACGGTAAATTAATTCATAAACTTGTTGATATTTTAATTCCGACATTAAATGAGAATAGTGACTTTAGTGATATTTTAGAAGATGAACAAATTTCGCTAGAAATAGATATACCTGATGACGAAATTGAAAAGTCTATTGCAGAAGGCGAAACCTTGTCGGTTGAGGAGAAGGATGAGTTAACCGATCTGCCAGATAATTCTATGCAATATAATCCGCTCGCCACAAGAAGTCAACGCGAATATAGCGATGATTTGGTGTTTTATCTTACGGCAGATTTATTGGGTGAAGTTTTAAGAAGCAGCGAAGAGTTGACTGCAGAAGATAAAAAACTGGCATATAAAACTTATTTGAATAGTTGCATTGTTTTGTGGAAACAGTTCAGAAATTCGCTTCTTGAATTTATTAAACTTGCAACAGATGAATGGATATTGCAACAGAAAAAAATGGAAGATTGCGATGATGATGAAATAAAGAAAAAAATCGATAATTTAGATGGAACCATTAAAAGCATTATAAAACTAGCAGTTCCTTTCGCGGTTTCATATAATATTTTTAGCACTATCGGATCTGAAAAAATAAAGACCACGCTTGTAGAATATTACAGCGAAAGTGCGGCAGACTCTATAGAAAAACTACTTTCCTTATTACTGATTTGCGATCTGAAAATTAATGGTTGGTATGACCATCTGTGCGACTTTATCAAAATGACTAGTAAAAAAGACTTTTTATGGATTGTATTTTTCAAGTGTAAATATTATTTACAGATGAAATACTTTGAGAAAAACACTAAAAAACTAATTGCGCCAATGGCTGATTGCGTTATTTCTGCCAATAATTTGAGTAAGAGCAGAAAGTCAAAAATCATGGCAGACATAGAAGAGAGCAAAGCAATTTAATATTGTTCTATTTTTCAAGAATCACATAGGTTAATGTATCGTTTGTGATTGCTTATAATGGTGCTATAAATTCTCTCGGTACCGCTTGTGTAATTTAGAGGAAGAGGAGGAGCGGACGAGAAATAAAATATGCAAATGTCGGAGGAGTCGATCATGTGGCGGTTGCGTTCTATGTAGATTGCTTTGCCGGCGTGGATGATGCTTTCGGGCATATAGGTTTCATCGTAGAAGGTTAGCAGATATTTTTCGTAGTCGGCGCTGATGTAAGGGTATTCGGCGCGAACATAAATCCGTCTGATATGAGGGCGGATTTCTTTTATTTCCGTGACGATTTTGAGGCAGAGCTCGTCGAATTGGCTCCTGCTGCCGAACAGGAAAGTATCCACACCTTGATTGTCAACTAAGTCGAGCACGGTGGTTCTGATTCTTTCGCAAAGTTCGTTTGTCACAGGTATTGTTCTGTGTCCGATAAAGCACGCTACCATTTTAACTCCGATACGGCGTTGTAACGCCTTAATTTTAATACTTGACGGCTTTATTGGCAATCAAATACGGCGTTGTAAATCCGTATTTTTAACGCCTTATATTGATAAACTAAATTTATCGTATAAGGAGAAAGAATTTTGACAGTAAGCCAAGCGGTAGCAAGCCGCATAAAAGAATTACTAAAAGAACGGGGAATGTCTCAATATCGGTTGGAGCAGTCTTCCAACATACAGCATGGCACTATGAACAGTATCATGAGCGGAAGGAACAGCGGTATTGAGCTTAACACTGTTATGATGATTGCTCGGGGTTTTGATATGACGGTTGTCGAATTTTTGGACGCCCCGATATTTTCGTCAGAAGAATTGGAAATTGAAAAATAAAGAGAACCGCAGTAAGGCGGCTCTCTTTTTAGTTTGTGTCGTAAAATTTGTTGCGGACGGTTATTGTGTTGCCGTTTATTTCCGGTTGGCCTTGGGCGCAGGCGCGTAAGAGGATAGTGTTTGTGGGGACGTCGTCCATTGGAATGTTGCCTTCCGAGAAGTTGTCGGTACCTGCGACGCTTACAATTTTGAAACCTTTGCCGACAAGGTGGGCGGAAAATTGCCAGAGTTTGTCGTACTTTCCGTTGGAGTCCATAATCGCCGAGATGTTGTGCACAGGGTGATAAACCGTAATTCTGAAATAGTTGGACATATTAGATTCTCCTTTGCGGTTAAGCCGCGAGTTTTTTCAATGTTTTGTTGGCGTAGGGAAGCCAGATGTCGTGTACATAATGCAGAACGCTGTCGTCGGGCTTTGAGTCACGGTCGCCGTAGCATTGCAGAACAGTTTTGAGGGAAGGAGAGTATTCCACGGTGACGAAAGGCGTATCGGGGCATTCCCTTGTGCGGATAAAGAAAATGAGCGATTCTTCGCGCACTATTCTTTGGTCGTAATTCATTCGTCCTACGCAGTGGTGCAATGCGTTACCTTCCGTGATGAGGTCTGCGGGGGACCGCGCGATAATTGCCACGAATGCACTTCGCTTGTTATGTTGGAGAGCGGCGTATTTTTCCGTGATTGCTTCAAAACGCGCGTAAAATTCTTTGCGTTTGTTTTCGCTTGCGATTGTCATTGCGGTGCGGTATTCGTCTATGCGGATATCGTGCCAGCGCCGGAATTCGTGGGGGAGAAGATTGCGTTCGAGCGACATATCGAGTCCCAGATAAACGCAGGCCTTCACATAGTCCGCATAGGAGCTGGCATTGGCTTTTTGTGCTGTGAGGTATTTGCAAAGGTTTTCGAGATTTCTGTCTTTGAAAAGCTCTTTGACGGCGGCATAATTTTCCGTGCGTTGAAGGCTCTTTTTCACTTCGTGATAACGCTGTAAATCTTCTAGCGGACGACCGCTTTTGTATGCTTCCACAATGACGGGAATATAGTGATAATTGCCGGCAATTTCGGCGCGGTTTTTGATGAGCCATTTGCAGAAATTTTTGTCCTTTCCGCACCGTTTTAATATGCTCACATTTTGAGCAATATTGCTGAGTCCGAGCTTCATCAGATACTCGATTTGAGGGTATGCTGTATAGAGACGAAGATACCCGAGAATATCGGCTCCGTGGTAATACTCGAATGCGCTGTAACGGAATTCTGGCAGAGTGCCGACAAATTGCAAATTCAACGTCGGACAGGACGGGTCATAGTATTTGTCGGCCGCCCAACACCAACCGCGTTCGTACCAGTTTCTGTATTTTTGCAAGCCTTCGTCGTACCAGCCGACGCGGAAGCCCATTCCAAAGTATCCGCAGTATTCCATATCTTTAACATAACATTTTGACGAATAAAGTCCGTGTATTGCGACTTGCTTGCAAAACCATTTCTTGCGGATGTGCTTCACCGCAACGGTAACTTTGATGAGTTCACGCCGTGCCGTGGTAAGGTATGAATAGAATCTCACGTGTCCATTAGGTCGCGGGAATTTCTGTTCGTCGGCCTGCCGAATGATTGCTAAAATCCGTTTCGGGATAGGTCTGATATCGCATATTCTCATGGGTCACCTCAATACCATTTCGTCTCCGAAAATCTCTTGCAGAATGCGGAGCGATTCGGGCTCGTAAGGGGAGACGGAAGACTCGGATTTTTCCTCCTCTGCGGACAGTATTTCGCCCGTTTCCATATCGATGTTTTCGGGGTATTTCCGAGCCCCGTCTTTGCCGTCGATTTCGGCTAAAATTTCGTCGATTTCTTCGGCGCTCGGAATGTCGTCTTCTTCCTCGTTTTCGGGTTCGTTTTCGACCGTGTTTTCGACGTTCGTTCCTGC
>UMDI01015184.1_pt1 | contig 10282 bp, 6 predicted proteins | sample 1964451 | NCBI WGS metagenome assembly UMDI01 (sample SAMEA4835990, study PRJEB28245) | human gut metagenome | biome: gut microbiome; material: fecal sample | place: Denmark | collected 2008 | reverse complement strand
TCTGTCTGTCTGTCTGTCTGTCTGTCTGTCAAGATAATTTCATCCTGCGCGGCAAACGTCAAGAGTTGGTCGCGGTAGAACTCATATTGCTTTTTCCGGGCTTCGATTTCGGCGGGCAAGCCGATGTTTAGGTCGGTGCAGATGGCGTCGAAGTTGTCGAGGACATTTGCAATGCGTTTCTGCACATCAAGCGGCGGTATAGCAACATCGAATTGTTCCAATGCGCGCATACTTAAATTGGGCTGTGAACCGTGACTTGCTTTTGCCGCAACTTGCTGCTGTACCATCTTGGATTGGAGTAAATGAAACAGATAGCGAGAAGAATTTTCACTATTTACTCGCATGGCGGCTAATGGCGACCAAATATTAAAGCGCTCATCAGTGTCAACATATCCAACTTTTCCTGTTGTAGAGCCGGACTTGACCATGAAAACATCATGCTTTTGCGGCTTATATTTTTTGCAACATTCGGCATCAAATTCTGGCGTTATATTGCCGCGCCGCTTTTCAAAATGAATTTTACCATCAAACACTGCTTCAACAGATAAAAAAGGGATACCATCTTCTACAAGTTCAGGGGTGGTATGTGGTCCATCTGTGATGGGCTGTTTCAGCATATCAATTATTTTCCCACGATGATAGCTTGTCTTGACTGCTAACAGCTTATCTCTATAATACGCATACTGTTGCTTCCTTGCGGTAAGCTCTGCGGTAAGCTCTGCGGTAAGCTCTGTGAATGTATCCAGTATACGGACAATTTCGCGCTGGACTTCAAGGGGAGGGACGGGAAGAACTACGTCACTCAATTTTGCAGGTGCAACTTCTATTACTTTTGTTCCGTTTGCGATTTTGGCTTTCTGCTGATAGAACGAGGAAGAATGCAGCCAATACACAAGATATTTGGGATTCATTGAATGATGGATGATTGCGGCATGTCCGCTTACTGCTACTTTGCCATCCCCCAACCACGCAACACACTTGCAAACATCTTCTATGTTTTCGCTGGTTACTGCCATTACAACATCATTTGGTTCAGCGAATTTCTGCTTCTGGGCAGTTTCTTCACCAATATATGTAATGGTTTCATTTACAAAAAGACCATAGCGGGTATAGATTTGCCCGTAATGGATACAGGGAACGCCCGATTCAGTAAAGTCCTTTTTCTGAAAGTTGCCGCCTCGACTAATAGTAGCAACGTCGCCCAAACGTTTGTATGGCACACCATTCGGGCATAGTTGCTGGATGAGTTCATCAAGTTTATTCATTGCATTCATCTCCTATTGGGTATTTTGCAGTAAACTCATCAAATCGCCGGAGCATTTCGGTTTTGTCTATACCATGCACACTAAAAAGAAGGTCATTGTCAGGATTTGAAGAAAATTCAACATCGTTGCCGAAAGAGAACAGAAAACTTTGTATATTTCTTGGCGCTGCGAATGCTTTCCCTTGATGGAAAGCGGTATAGGCGGCTTTTAGTGCAGGAACGTACATTTCCATTTGGTCTATATTATCGGCGTACTTGATGTTATAATGGTACTGATACCCTTCATCGTTTGTCTTTTCGCATTGTACGTTTGTAAATTTCAATCCATTTTTTTCTCCACAATACGTATATATCGGAATTGCTTGACTACGGAGATCTTTTGTCACGCTTCCTGCTTTGACTGCAATGATGTTTGCTTTACTTTTGTCGACCATGTTTTTTATGTATAGTATAATATAGTCAACAAAAGCAGCATCAACTTTTTCTAACTCGTCTACTACTTCGCTAAACATTGGCATTAAGCCGTTAACATTAGGCGATGTCGTATGACCAATATTCAAAAACAAATGAGGAAAGTAGCAGTGAATTTCCAATAACAATGCAAGTTTAATAGGATGATTGCCAGCAAACTTTTGAATTTCGTCGCGATAGGCTTTTGCGCGTTTAGCATGAGCAGTAAGGTTTGTTTTCAATGATTCTAAAAGCTCTTCATACCCAGATTCATTTGTCACCATAGCTAATTTGAAAGCATCATTGACAAGCTTTTCTTTTACTTCGTCTGGTATGCTTTGACTTTTCTCAACTGCGGAATGTCCAGCTTCATACGAACGCCGTATATGACTACGACATTCCGCACCTACAGATTTGTTTTTCTTTTTCCGTATTTCTATTGCTTGGTCAACTAAAAAATGTTCAATTCCAATAAAAATATCACCTTCGTTTGGATTATTTGAGTGCCATATACGAATTATATCGGGTCTGTCATTTTTAGCCCTCGTTACTGTCGTTCCGGAGAGCATATTCATAATGTTTCGAGTCATGGCGCGTTTGTTTTTTGCAAGTCGAATGGCATCATCTAAGCAATTTTCTTCATTCAACTCTTTCTTTCTATCATTTTTGCTCAACCAGATGACCTCCTTCGTTATAGCATAAAATCAATCTGACAGTTAGGAAATTAGATTTCCTCAATCTCCCCAATAATCCTATCAATTTCCTCCCGCAGCTTCTGCTCCCGTGCCACAATCTCGGCAATCTCTGCGTTCAGCTGCGCAATGTCAATCTGCTCCCGCGTGTCCTCCTGCTCCACATAGGTGGAAACAGATAGATTGTAGTTGTTCTGCGCGCTGCCGACTTCCGCGTTCGGCACAAGGCGGGCAAAGTGCGGTTCGTCCTTGCGCGCCGCCACCGCCGACACAATGCGCTGAATATTCTCATCGGAAAGGCGGTTGTTCTTCGTGACCTTCACAAACTCCTTCGACGCATCCACGAACAGAACCGCGTTGTCCGGCTTGCTCTTTTTCAGCAGCATAATGTCCACGGAAATCGTCACATTCAGGAACAGGTTGGAGGGCAGCTGAATGATGGCATCCACAAAGTTGTTGTCCACCAGATATTTGCGGATTTTCTGCTCTGCGCCGCCGCGGTACATAATGCCGGGGAAGCAGACGATAGCCGCCGCGCCGTTGTTCGCCAGCCACGAAAGGCTGTGCATAATGAACGCCATATCCCCCTTGGAAGCCGGAGCCAGCACACCGGCAGGGGCAAAGCGCGGGTCGTTGATGAGCAGCGGGTTCTTGTCGCCCTCCCACGGCACGGAAAACGGCGGATTGGAGACAATCAACTCAAACGGCTGGTCGTCCCAATGCTGCGGACTGAGCAGCGTATCTTCGCGGACGATGCTGAACTTGTCAGGGGTAATGTTGTGCAAAAACATATTGATGCGGCAGAGATTGTAGGTCGTCAGGTCGATTTCCTGCCCGTAGAATCCGTGGTCGATGTTCTCCCTGCCCAGCACCTTCGCCACTTTCAGCAACAGCGAGCCAGAACCGCAGGCAGGGTCATAGACCTTGTTGATGCTCGTTTTGCCGATGGTGCCGAGGCGTGCCAGCAGCTCCGAAACATCAGCAGGGGTGAAATACTGCCCGCCCTTTTTCCCGGCATTCGCGGCGTACATACCCATCAGGTACTCGTAGGCATCGCCGAACAAATCGGGATTCATGCCATCGGTGGAGAACAGTGGCATCTGCGCCACGCCGTTCAGCAGCTCCACCAGCACCTTGTTCCGCTTGGCGACGGTTTCGCCGATGGCCTTGCTGTTCACGTCGAAATCATCAAACAGACCGGCGAAGTCGCTTTCCGCCTCGCCGCTGGCAGCGCTGCTTTCGATGTGGTTGAATACCCGTTCCAGCGTTTCGTTCAGGTTCTCGTCCTTATCCGCGCGGGCGAGGACATTGCAGAACAGTTCCGAGGGCAGGATGAAAAAGCCCTTTACCAGTACCAAATCTTCACGAGCAGTTTCTGCCTCGTCGTCGGGCAGCTTGGCATAGGAAAAATCATGGTTGCCAGCTTCGTGTTCACCCTTGTCAATATATGCCGCGAAGTTCTCCGAAATGTAGCGGTAGAACATCGTGCCCAGCACATAAGACTTGAAATCCCACTCCGCCACATGCCCCGCGTGGACAAGGTCGGTAGCGATTTTGTAGATTCGGCGGAACAGCTCGTCCCGCTCCTGATCGTTCTTTCTGTCAGCCATCGTTGTTGCTCCTTCAAGGCAATCCATGCCGTTTCTATTTCGGTAAAGCCGTTCTCCATCCAGAAGACTAACAGCATTATAGCATATATCTATCATTTCCACAATGCGGCGTAGGGAAAATGGGGGATTTTTGGCGGAAAAATGGGGGTGCAGCAGATTGCAACGGCTGCACCTCTCCGGGGGATTCCAAAGGGGGCCGCAGCCCGCCTTTGGCACACGACCTTGCTTGCAAGGTATAGTGTGTTATACCTCTGCGGAGGGGATAGGCGACGGCCGCCAGCCGGACGTGCTGCTGATGCTGTCTGCGGCATGGATGCAGATTGTTTTTCAGCAGCAAAGGGCACATGCCCGGACAATCACCGCCGCAGAGGTATACCGTTCCCTCTCTCGTCGTTTGCGTTCCGTCAACTTCACACCATGCGAAAATCTGTGCTATAATGGTCATAACCACACTTGAAAGCAGGTGATGACCTTGACGACGGAAAGTCAGGACTTTATCCCCGTGGGCGGGTCGTTCTTCAAAATTCCTTCTTCCAGCAATCTGCGCTGGCTGATTATGTTCTATGCGCTTCCCCGCGAGCTGGTGGAGAAACGTCCGGCATTCCTTTCCATGCCTCGGAAAGTCCGTGAAGTTGTCCATAATGAGAAATGGATGCGGATGGTCAATTCCGATATGTTCCTTGAATTGGTCTGGGATTGCTATGCGTGGGTCAGCTGGCAGTTTTTCAAGGTACCTGCACCGCACGGCGGCTATATGCCTGTTCCCGGTTCTTTCTATCTGTACTCCGGCAACTTTCCGCTTTGGCGGTATGCCTACATAATGGCCGCACATATCAGGGAGAAACTCGACAAAATGCCGGAATTCTGCTTTCAGCGGCTGTTTTCTATGGGAAGGGATTACGAAGTGCCGTGGCTGCCCTATGAAAACTTCTATGATTTTTTCGGACAGATGACGATGAAAATCGTGGAAGAACAGCATTGGCAGGAAACATTCGACATGCTCTGGGAACATCGTGCGCATGAGGATTACAACGGCAACAGCACAAAACAGCGGGATTTTGAACGCTCATGGTATCACTCTCGCAGTCCCGAAAGCGAGCTGTCTTTGGAACAGATGAAGGGAGATGATACTGAACTGCCTGTCAATGCGATGTGCCACGCCGCGGTGCAATCATTCGAGGAACAGCTGCTTGATGAAGAGCAGATAAAGCAGTTTGTGCAGACTTTGCCGGATATGGACAGACAAATCATCATGCTTCGTATGCAGAACGATACACTTGCGGAAATTGCGCAGAAGCTCAACTTCGCTAATGCCGGTTCGGTCAGCAAGCGCCTTGCAAAAATCAGAAAACAGCTGGAGATTTACAGAAAAAAATAAAAGCTGATGGAAACATTCACCCTCTCTCATGCCCTGTTAGATAGAGGACACCAATACGTCATTTGCGTAAGGCAGCCGCAGTGATACGGCTGTCTTTTTGCGTCCTCATCATTGATATAGGGAGGTAATTCGTGTTTCTCACTGAAAACGCTAATAACGCTGAAAACAGAGTTGTGAAACTGAAAACCGCAGCAGGTGTCTTTCTGCCGTTCAAGCCATTGAAGCCCAGCGCAGATTCACTGCCGCCATTTCCGATTGGCTGCCTGCCGTCCAGACTGCGAAGCTATGTAGAAGCTGTCGCCATCCATACGCAGACACCGGTAGATATGGCGGCGGGGGCTGCTTTGGGCGTACTTGCTGCTTGCCTGCAAGGAAAAGTTAAGGTCGAAGGGAATATTGGGCACTACGAACAGACAAGTCTATACATATTTCTGATTGCACCGCCGGGATCGCGGAAATCAGCGGTTATCCACGCTATGACCGCCGCGATTGAGGACTACGAACAGAAATATAATGAAGAAAACAAGGCAGCAATGCGTCGGAACAGGCAGAAGCGTGAATCCTTGCAGCGGGACATCAACCGCTCGACCCGACAGTTGGAAGCCAAATATGACAAGCTGACAGAACTGGAATTGCAGCATACACAGGACAAGCTGGCAGAACTGCCGGAAATCAAGCCGCTGCAAATTTTCACTGATGACTGCACCAGCGAATCTATGGTCAGGCTGCTTCGGGATAACCAAGGGCGCATGGCACTCATCTCCGCAGAGGGTGGAGCGTTTGACAACATCATCGGGCGATATACCAAGAAGCCGAACCTCGATGTGTGGCTGAAAGGTATCTGCGGTGATACCATCCGTGTAGACCGCATCAACCGTGAGCCTGACTACATCCGAAATCCAGCATTGTCCATGATTATCAGCGCCCAGCCAAGCGTCTTGAGCGAGATTATGCAGAATGGTCTGCTGGATGGGCGCGGCTTTCTGGCACGGCTGCTCTACATCAATATTCCCAATGCTGCCATGCCAAAGTCCTTCCAATCCGCACCGATTCCGGCAGCTATACAGGAAGATTATGATAATTTGATTTTTCAGCTACTGAATCTTTCTGAAAATGAGCCTATAACACTGCACCTTGCTCCAGAAGCTATAAATCGAATGGACAAACTTTGTTGCAGTATCGAAGCCTATCTCCGCAATGAACACCGCGACATGCGGGAATGGGGAAGCAAGTATATCGGGCTGGTGCTTCGGATTGCCGGGCTGCTGCATATTGCTGCGGACGGGGATGGAGACATCCAAATGGAAACGGTTGAAAATGCCATCCAGATTGGCAGCTATGCCTTTTACCATGCGCTGTATGCTTATTCCATATTGGGAGCAGACGAAACTGTTGAAAAAGCCCTGCATGTCGTTACGAAACTGCGAAAACTCAGCGTGACGCGCATCAGCCGTTCAGACCTGTATCAGAAATGCCGCGGAAGATTTTTTCGGGATGCCAAGGACATGGAGCCTGTACTGACTCTTTTGGAACAGCACGGGTATATTTGGATGGATATTCCGACCTATTCCGGCGTAGGACGGCCGTCAGCCGGGACAATTTATATCAATCCAGCAGCTTTGAAAGATGACTTTTCAGCGTAAATAGTGTTTTCAGAACGGAAATTGCAAAGGAGAAAAACTATGAGTTCACCCAGCTATGCCATTATGCGCTTCGCCAAATACAAAGGCCCGGAAATCGGCCGAATTGAAGCACATAATGAGCGCGCAAAAGAAAAATACGCCAGCAACCCGGATATTGACCGCAGCCGCAGCGACTTGAACTGCCACCTTATTCATCCGCCGCAGCATTACCGCGCTGAGGCTGAGAGGCAAATTGCAGATGCCGGATGCCGCGTAAGGTCAGACAGCATTCGACTGGTGGAAGTGCTTTTCACGGTCAGCACCGGGTACTTCGATGATAAATCACCTGATGAAATCCGTACATATTATGAACGTTCGCTTGCGTTCTTGCAGGAACATCAACGTTCGGAAACAATTGTCTCTGCTATGATTCATATGGACGAGGGGACGCCGCATATGCATGTGGTCTTTGTACCGCTGACGGCGGACAAGCGTCTCAGTGCGAAAGACATTATCGGCAACCGCAAGAAGCTGATTCAGTGGCAGGATGAATATTACGAGTACATGTCAGTGCGGTATCCGGAGCTTTGCCGCGGCGAATCCGCTGCGCAGACAGGGCGTACACACATGACTGTGCAGGAGTTTAAGGAATTTACCAAAGATATTCGCAAAATGACGAAACTGGCTGACAAGGTGGAGGTGCTGCTGAGTGGTGCAAACCTTCTGAACAGCAAAAGCCGGTTAGAACAGCTTGTGCCGATGGTAAAGGACTTGCTGCTGCGGTTCGGCAAAATGAAAGCCCAGCTTGGACAGTATCAGGAAGCATTTACGTCCGTTATGGTTGAAAACGAACGGCTGAAAAAGGAAAACGAAAAACTGGATTCGACGTGTAGAGCGTATCACAGCCGCGATTTCAGCAATATGTCAGCAATTCAGCAGCTGGAACAGCGCTGTCTGCGGTATGAACAGCAGCTGTCTGCTATTCCGGCGGGAGTTGTGGCAAGGTATTCCCAGCAGCAGCGCAAGGCGCAGAAAGAAGTCAGTGAAAGAAATTACTGATTGGGGAGGAAAAAGAAAATGAACAGAAGCCCAAAGTTTTTTCAATCGAAGCAGTACGACCGATGTTATGAGAAGGTGAAGCAGAGAAATGAAGGCAGCCGATGAATGGCAGGAACTTACGAATATTCTGAGCAATCTCATTGCCAAATACGCCTGTGTATTGAGCGGAATGTCTGTTCATCAGCAGGAGGACAAGCCAGAACTTCGTCCGGATGAAACAACAATGCCCAAAGTCGCCATTGCATAACCTAAAACAGCGTGATATAATTTTCGTTGCATAACCTGTCTAAACCTTCTGCGGAGGAAATCAAAAAACTCCGCAGAAGGTGATTGGAGAAGACGATGAAGGAAAGAACGAAGGTATACCTATATACCCGCGTGTCCACCGCCATGCAGATTGATGGCTATTCGCTTGAAGCTCAGAAAAACCGGATGAAAGCCTATGCTGAGTTCAACGACTATGAAATTGCCGGCGAATATGAGGATGCCGGAAAATCTGGCAAATCCATTGAGGGACGTATCGAGTTCAGCCGCATGATGGATGACATCAAATGCAGCAAGGATCATGTATCTTATGTGCTGGTGTTTAAGCTATCCCGGTTCGGGCGCAATGCGGCTGATGTACTTTCCACGCTTCAGGTGATGCAGGACTTCGGTGTAAATCTGATCTGCGTAGAAGATGGCATTGACAGCTCCAAGGATGCCGGCAAGCTGATGATCTCCGTCCTGTCCGCTGTGGCTGAAATCGAACGTGAAAACATCCGCATTCAGACTATGGAAGGACGCATTCAAAAAGCCCGTGAAGGCAAATGGAACGGCGGCTTTGCCCCGTATGGCTACGATCTTATCAACGGCGAACTTCACATTAACGAAGAAGAAGCCAAAACCGTCCGGCTGATTTATGAGCTGTACGTCCATAAGAAGATGGGCGGACGGTTGATTGCGCAATACTTGGAAAGCCATGACATTAAAAAGCTATCTCATAAGAACACGCGGGGCGATATGTTCGCAGCAGCCTACATACAGGATATTCTGCGAAACCCCACTTACTGCGGCAAAATCGCCTATGGACGCAGAAAGCAGGAAAAGGTTCATGGCACCCGCAACGATTACCGTATTGTGTGGAATGATGATTACCTTCTGACCGACGGCATCCATCAGCCTATCGTTTCCGTAGAAGACTGGGAGGAGGCACAGGCCAGACTTCGTTCGCAGGCAACAAAATATAAACGCTATGATCGGCAGGAAAACGAACACGCTTATCTGCTGACGGGCATCATCAAATGCCCGGAATGCGGTGCAGGTATGTATGTCAGCAAGAGTGTAAAGAAGAGACCAGACGGTTCTTATTACAAGGAGTTCCGATATTATGGCTGCAAGCATCGGCGGATGGATAAAGGACAGAAGTGTACCTTCAAAAATCAGCTGCCGATGGAGCTGATGGATCAAGCCGTTGCGGAGGTAATCGTTTCGCTTGTCAGCCGTCCCGACTTTGCAGCAATGATGGCAGAGAAAATCAATGCGGAAATCGACATATCTGCGCTGCTGGAAGAAATTGCACATTATGAAAAGCAGCTGCGCCAGCAGTATGCGGTGAAGGATAGACTGGCAGAGGACATCGACCAACTTGACCCGGATGACCGCCATTATCAGCGAAGAAAATCCGACCTTGAAGAACGGCTCTATAAGATGTATGATAAAATTGAGGAGACAGAGGAGCATTTAATCGAGGCACGAGCCAAGAAACAAGCTATTGATGCTGACCGTATCACACGGGACAACATCCTCAGTATCCTCATGAACTTCGAGAAACTTTACAGCGTTATGAGCGACATCGAAAAGCGTGACCTGATGGCGACGATGATTGCAGACATTCAGGTATACCCGCAGCGCCAGCCGAATGGTCAATGGCTGAAATCCATCCACTTCAAGCTGCCGCTGATTGCTGAGGAAGAACTGCAATTCAGTTTAGACAAAAAGGATTGGCTTGAAACTGTTATGTCATTGGTCCAACAAAATCCGGATGATATCGTCAAGGTCGGCATCGACGCAGACGAGCTCGCCGTCACCAAGGCCGAAAGCAAGGCGACCTATGGCGAGATTCAGGCGCGCGTGAAGGAACAGACCGGCCTGAACGTCACGCCGCTGTACATCGCGCAGGTGAAAAGAAAGCATGGGATTATCGAGCGCGAATGCTACAACAAAGC
>UMDI01051746.1_pt1 | contig 10423 bp, 4 predicted proteins | sample 1964451 | NCBI WGS metagenome assembly UMDI01 (sample SAMEA4835990, study PRJEB28245) | human gut metagenome | biome: gut microbiome; material: fecal sample | place: Denmark | collected 2008 | reverse complement strand
AGGAAGGACAGAACATCCTTGCCGTATGGTATGGCGGAAAACGTCAGGATCTTTGGGAGACGTGCCGGCAGGCATGCGAGGATTTCTTCAGGATAAATGAAGAGAACGGCAGTTATTATGGTCTGGTACTACCCACTACAAGAGACGAGAACGGTTATTCGGAAGCTTATCGGGCAGGTTACTGGAACCGTGGCAACTGTGAAAAGCTGATAGAGGTACACAGTGTCTATCTGATGGAAGAATGGGGAGACCAGACATACGGAATCGGAAATATCACCCACCAAGGACACTTGAACCCGACTGTCGAATATATGGAGATGTTCCCCATGGCAGACGGAAGGAATTATCCTTACAAAGATGCCGGAGTATACAATACCGACAACCCGGACAATATAGACATTTTTGCCAATCGTGACCCGCGCATGTATGAAACTATGCTCGTAAACCGTCCCAAACTGCGGGAGGATTACCAAGGCATGCAATCAGTCAGTATATGGGAAGGCGGCGACATTGACAAAAACTCCACTCTCAACGAATGGCGTATCCGGTTTAACAGCGGTATGGCATTGTTCAAATGGGTACGTGACTTCTGGAAAATGACAGAGATACCGTCCTGCTATTCATATATGCGCATGGCCGACATGTATCTGATTTACGCCGAAGCACTGGCAGAGACTGGTGACCTTCAGGGAGCCTGCGACCAAATAAACATCGTACGCGACCGGGTAGGATTGGGAAAAATCGAAGAAATGAATCCGGAACTCCATCTCACCGCCAACAAAGACAACCTAATTGAAGAGATTCTTCGCGAACGTGCCTGTGAATTTGGCTTGGAAGATGAGCGGCTCTATGACATCATCCGCAGAAAATGCATCGACAAATTCACCTCTCCGCTGCACGAACTGGTTATCTGGCGCAAGACTGCCGACGGAAAGAAAGATACACGCGATGACACAACCTTACAGCCCGGCGAACCCTATCCTAACTTTATCTATGACAAACAGGTCATTACGACAGGTGCCCGCAGATGGTGGGAACCCGGTTTCTGGACCAACAAATGGCTGCTGTCACCGCTTCCCAGAACAGAAATCAACAAAGAATACGGATTGTTTCAGAATCCGGGATGGTAATTTGCATAAAAGACTTTAACAAAAAATACGAATAATATGAAAGTATATATAAGGAAATCGGGCATCATGCTGGCTCTTTTGGCTGGAACGCTCACCACGCAAGCCCAAGTGCAGCTGTCTGATCTCAACAAGCAAGAAGTAGATCTTGGTTACGGGATCAAACACAGCGAACTGCTAAGCACCGCATCAACCATGACGATTACTGCCGAACAGTTGCGGCAAACATCAGCCGTGAGTCTGGCCGAAGCGCTCTACGGCAAGTTGCTGGGGCTTACAGCCATCAACAACGGAGGATTTGTAGGGGATGAAGATTATGGTGCCAGCTTCAACATCCGGGGAATACAGACCTACAGCAGTGACCCGAGTACAATCATGAACGACCAGAACAAGGTGCTGATTTTGGTTGACGGATACGAACGCCCCATCAACCGCCTTACCGTGGAAGAGGTTGAAAGTGTCACCGTGCTGAAAGATGCTGCCGCGGTTGCCCTGTTGGGGCACAAAGGTGTCAACGGTGCGATTCTGGTCAAGACAAAAAGAGGGGCGGAAGGAAAAACGCAGATTAAAGTAGGTTACAGCCACAAATTCACCTTCGATCCGGAATTTGCTCCGATGATGGACGGCTACGGCTATGCTTCGGCCTTGAACAAGGCACGCCAGAACGACGGGCTGACACCTGCCTATACGGAACAGGAGCTGAACCTGATAAAAGACGGGACAGACCCTTACTTCTATCCGAACGTGAACTGGAAAGATGAAGCCTTCAAAAACAGAGGGTCGGAAGACCAGGCCAACCTGTCGATTTCAGGAGGTACGGACAAAGTGAAGTACTATACAATGATAGACTATACCCAGAACAAGGGATTGCTGAAGAACACCCGGCAGCAGGACTATTCATCACAACTGAAATACTCGAAAGCCAATATCCGGTGCAACGTGGATTTTGAATTGTCATCAACATCCAGAATATCCGCAAATGTTTTGGGAATATTCATCGAGACTTCACAGCCCAGTGACGTAGGTGCAAATGACGCCACATGGTATGTGTACCGCACACCGATGAGCGCATTTCCGTTGCGCACTTCTTCCGGATATTGGGGAGGAAACGAAACTTACGGTGACGGAAATGTGGTGGCAAAGATTCAAGATTCAGGTTACCTGAAGACTCATCAACGTCAACTGTGGGCAGACCTGACTTTTGAACAGGACCTTGACTTTTGGGTCAAGGGACTGAGTTTCAGAGCCAGTGTCGGCTATGACAACGCATCCATCACCAAAGAGGACCGGAAAAAAGGACATCAATACGCCTATGAGTATTATACCGGACAAATCGGTGACAAGAACAATGTCGCCGAAGTTGTGATGGGTAACAAGGAGAACAACCTGAATTTTTCACATTGGGTGGACAGCCAGTGGCGCAGAGGAAGAGCATCCATCGGGCTCTACTATGAGAATTCATTTATGGGAAACGACCATTTTTCCGCCGCTGCCATCTACGATGCGAGCAGTGACATCAGTGACGGCCAGGGCAACACTTTCTACAGAACCAACTGGATAGGAACCGCCCATTACGACTTCGCAGGCAAATATCTGTTCGACCTTACCTTGGCTGCCAACGGATCGAACCGCAGCTATCCTGCCAAATGGGCTTTCTCTCCCACTCTTGGTCTGGGGTACATCTTTGCGAACAATGACGAAGCCAGAATTCTGAACATGGGTAAGGTACGTGCCTCCGCTGGAATTCAGCATACCGACTATGTACCTGGAATCGGTTTGTGGCTGGAGAACTGGAACATGTCGAACGGAAACTTCTTTTACGGCAATGCGAATGCCAGCAGTTCAGGTCTGTTCATGACAACATTCCCGACCACGGACTTTGCACAGGAGACATCGACAAAGTTCAACATCGGTACCGATCTCCGCCTATTCAAGGCACTGGACTTCAATCTGGATGTCTACTATCAGGAACGCAGTCACATTCTGGTTCCTGCACAGGACGAGAATTCATGGGTTGTGGGCATACAATCCGCATACGATGATGCCGGCAAGGTGAAAAGTTATGGTATTGAAGTAGGAGCACGCTACGCCCAGAAGCTGGCAGACAAACTCTACCTCAATGCAGGCGCTTTCTTTACATTCAGTAACAACAAGATTTCAAACATCATCGAGAATCCCGTCTATCCGAACCTTTCTAAGATTGGCACGGGAGTTGACGAAGCATGGGGTTTGGAGAGCATCGGTTTCTTCAAGGACCAGGAAGACATAGAAAACAGTCCGCGGCAGGAATTTTCGAACGTAAGTCCGGGTGATGTGAAGTATAAAGACCAGAACGGTGACCATGTCATCAACGAGAACGACATGGTGGCTCTCGGCAAAGGATACACGATTCCAGCCATCAACTATTCATTCAATGTCGGACTGGAATACAAGGGGTTCGGACTCAACTTCACGTTCCAGGGAGCTGCCAACCAGATGAAAAATCTCAGGACACCCGACGGCGTGTGGAAAGTATTGTCTGACAACAACAACCTCTCGCAAGATTACTATGCACACTGCTGGGATGTGGCAGGCGACCAGGCACTTTATCCCCGCCTTTCCACACAGGAAGTACAGAACAATGTACAGAACAGTACGGTGTGGTACAAGAGCATCAGTTTCCTGAAGCTGAGAAACTGTGAGATATACTACAAGCTGCCGACTGAATGGGTGAAACATGCGCACATCGCCGGTGCAAAAATTTTTGTACAGGGAGAGAACCTGCTTTCATTCGACAACGTGGATGCCATGGACGCTGAAGTACTCTCAACCCGATATCCGATTTTAAAGACTGTGAATTTAGGATTGTCCGTTACATTTTAATTAAAAATATCCTGATATGAAATTCAATAAATATTATTTATGGGCTCTGACAGCCGCACTGAACTTTAGCAGTTGCGTGGATCTGGACTACAATGAAGCGGTTGTATACGATGAAGATTGGGTATATGACAACCCGACCGACGGCGTAAAAAGAATGGTTTCGGATGTCTATGCGCAAATGTTCAATGAGTTTGACACAAACTATGGAGGCGCAATCAAGGCTTCCGCCACCGATGAAGCGGATTTCAGCAACTCGCTCTCCGACATCCAAAAATTCTACAATGGAGGATGGAGTGCAGCCTATCCGTTCCCGGACACCTGGCAAAGGTCGTATAGGGCAATCGCCGAAATCCATACTTATCTGGAAAAAATAGACAAAGTCAATCTGGAAGACTACAGATACGACAGTAACTATCAGAACATGGTCCTTCAGTTCGGACTCTATCCGTACGAACTTCGTTTTCTGCGTGCCTACTATTATTTCGAACTGGCAAAGACTTATGGTGACGTTCCGCTGGTTCTGAAGACGCTGAGCAATGAAGAAGCCAACAATGTGACCCGTACACCGGTTCAGGATGTATTCAAGTTTATCGTGGACGAATGTGACGCGATTGCCGAATATCTGCCTATCACCTATCAGAACGAACCGGGTAATGAAATCGGACGTGCCACCCGGCCGGCTGCCATGGCACTGAAAGCGAGAACCCTGCTCTATGCAGCATCCCCACTATTCAATACGGAAAACAATCAGGAACTTTGGCACGAAGCGGCCAAAGCATGTAAGGAACTGATTGACCGCGCATCAGAATGGGGCATCAATCTGAGCACCTATAACACCTTGTGGGGACAGAATGCCAATCTGAACACTGAACTGATACTGGGAATCAACCGGGGCGAATCGAACACATTCGAAATGGCAAATTATCCGGTAGGCGTTGAAAACGGCAGTTCGGGCAACTGTCCGACACAGTCTCTGGTAGACGCATACGAATACAGCGACGGAAGCGGCCAGACGTTCGGCCAGCGTCATCCGGGTTCAATCAACGTGACGGAAGAGAAACCGTATGACGGACTTGACCCGCGTTTCGGCTTTACAATTGTAAAGAACGGCGACACGTGGCCGTCAAACGCCCAACAGGCACTTACCATCGAAAGCTATCAGGGAGGATTCAACGGAGCACCCAAATACAATGCCACTACAACAGGGTATTATCTGCGCAAATATGTTGACGGAACCTGTGTCACGACCTACAACAATGCTACGGTCCGCAGGCATACATGGATTGTGTTCAGACTGGCGGAAATATATCTCAACTATGCGGAAGCCATGTACAACTATTATCAGGACGCCGACGCTACGGGTGATCTGGGCATGAGTGCAAACCAGGCCATCAATGTGCTGAGAACCCGTCCGGACATCAACATGCCGGAGTTCCAAGGCAATACGGACTTTCTGGAACGTTACCGCAGGGAAAGGCTGGTGGAACTTGCTTTCGAAGACCACCGCTTCTGGGATGTACGCCGCTGGAAAATCGGCGCATCGGTATTCGCTTCGGTACAGGGAGCAGACCTCACACTTGAAAACGGAGACATCATCCTCTCCAGAAAAGTGATAGAACGTAGCTGGGATGACAAATACAACCTGTTCCCGATTCCACAGACCGAGATCCAGAAGAATCCGAAACTGACTCAGAACCCGGGATGGTAAACCATTAAAAAAATACATTATGAAAAGAATAATCAATTATCTGAATTTATTTGTCTTGGGAATCACATGCATGTACCTGACAGGATGCGACGATTCTCAGGAAGAAAGCAGTGAAGCACTCTCCGTTGTAGTCTTCAGCCCGACACGGGCTGTTCCGGGGGAAACAATCACCATTGTCGGAACCGGACTGGACAAAGTGAACGCCGTAGCCTTTACGGACAACGACAAAGTGACTGACATCGAAGTGACAAATGCCAACCAGATAAAAGTGAAGGCACCCTCCAATCTCAGTGAAGCAAGCTACACGCTTACGCTGGAGGCCGACGGACAATCCGTCACCGCCAATGACGAGCTGACCGTCATCATGCCTGAAATCACTGCCTATACTCCTTCTGATGTCAATGCCGGAGTAGAAATGGAACTGAGCGGAAGCGGTCTCGATCACATCGCCGCAGTCACGTTTCCGGGCAATCTCACGGTACAAGCCATTGATTTTCTCCGCAAAGCCGACAATGTGCTGCAGCTGACGGTTCCGGAAGACATTCCCACCTGTTCATCAGTACTCACCTTCACAACAACAGGTGGAGGAACATTCGAATCGGCACAGATGAACTTCATAGAAAAACCTGCAGGCGAATATGTGGAAACGGAAGAAACCGTATGGGATTATACAACCGACAATGGAGGAACTCACCTTGAACTCACTTGGGGAGGCGGACTCGATGGAGCTTCAGCCGGATGGTTTAGCGGCATCGAACTGGGTGATAAAATTACACTCTATTTTGACAAGAAAGACGGGGCAACAGATGGATATATGCTAAAACTTTATTATGGAGACTGGTCTTCCATTCTTGAACTGAATGATGAAAGCGGAAATGGCGATCCAAATGCTGCCATAGACGTTTCAAACATGGATTCCTATTCATTCACGATGTTTGCCGGCTTGCTGTCGTGGTTCAAAGGGACAAATGGAGATAAAGCCATGATCGTCACTGGTAACAACATTTATCTGACCAAGATAACTTGGACCCACAACGTTTGGGTTCCGGATGAACCATAACCATAGACATGAATGAGACTGCATCTGGAAGAAATCCAAAGCTAACTCCAGAAAGCCTGTCATACTCTTTTGGAGCAGTCTCATTGAACCAGACTTTTTCTGTAAATGCAATACAAAAAAGTTTTCCGGCAAAATCTCTGTCTTCAGGTTGAAGATACATATCTTCAAGCTTCAACAAAGATTATACAAGAAGATTACCGGAATCCGTATTAATTCAAACAAGATTAAAAGGCATAATACGATTTTATAAACCTAACAAAACAAAAATGAAACTCTACCAAACAATTGCAACCGCTTTTACGTGTCTTTTCGCACTGAACGGATACTCTCAGCTGCCTTACCAGAACGAGAACCTTCCGATAGAAGTCCGGGTGCAGGACGCACTCTCACGGATGACACTGGAAGAGAAAGTAAAGCTGTGTACCGCACAGTCAAAGTTCAGCAGTCATGGTGTACCCAGATTGGGAATCCCCGAACTATGGATGAGCGACGGCCCCCATGGGGTACGTATGGAAATCATGTGGGACACCTGGGACCACGCCCAATGGACAAACGACTCCTGCACGGCATTTCCTGCCCTGTCCTGTCTGGCGGCTACATGGAACCCCGACATGGCCTATCTTTACGGAAAATCACTTGGTGAAGAAGCCAGATACAGGGAAAAGGATGTCATCTTGGGACCGGGTGTCAACATTTACCGGACACCGCTGAACGGACGCAATTTTGAATATATGGGTGAAGACCCCGTACTATCGTCAACGATGGTAGTCCCGTATGTGAAGGGCGTGCAGGAAAACGGAGTGGCGGCCTGTGTAAAGCATTTCGCGCTCAACAACCAAGAGAACTGCCGTGACTTCATTGACGTGCAGATTGACGACAGGACGCTTTTTGAAATCTATCTTCCGGCATTTGAAGCGGCGGTCAAGGAAGGGAAAGTGTGGTCACTCATGGGTTCGTACAACCAGATACGTGGACAGCATGGATGCCACAATGACTTCCTCCTCAATAAGGTACTGAAGGGGAAATGGAATTTTGACGGGTGCGTAATCTCCGACTGGGGAGGAGCGCACGACACAAGACAGGCCGCCCTCAACGGACTGGACATCGAGATGGGAACATGGACAGACGGACTCGCCTTCAGCGCGTCCAACGCTTACGACAAATACTATCTGGCAGCACCTTATCTGAAGATGTTAAAAGACGGGGAAATCCCGGTTGGGAACGTCAACGACAAGGCGGCAAGAATACTCAGGCTGATGTTCCGCACCGCCATGAACAGCCGCAAGCCATGGGGAAGCTTCGCATCGGAGGCGCACTTCAACGCGGCAAAGGAGATTGCGGAAGAAGGTATCGTCCTTCTCAAGAACGAAGGCGGACTGCTTCCGCTGGCCGACAACTACAGGCACATCCTTGTGGTAGGTGAAAACGCCGTCCGTCCGCAGACTCCCGGCGGAGGTTCCTCCGAACTGAAAGTGAAAGTGGAGGTCTCACCACTGGAAGGACTGGTCAGGGCATTGGGCAAAGACAAGATTACATTCGCACGCGGATATACTTCCGACATACCGGAAAGAAACGGGTACGTGCCGTTCGACCGCGACTCTCTCCTCCAGGATGCCGTGGAAAAGGCCGGCAAGGCGGACCTCGTCATCTTCGTGGGAGGGCTGAACAAGAACTGGAACCAGGACTGTGAAGGCGGGGACAGGTTCTCATACGAACTGCCATACGGACAGAACGAACTGCTGGCCGCACTCCGCAAGGCGAACAAGAAGGTGGTGGCGGTCATCATCAGCGGGAACGCTTACGACATGCCCTGGCAGAACGATATTCCGGCAATCGTACAGGGATGGTACATGGGCTCGGCTGCAGGTGCGGCCCTGGCCGATGTGCTGACCGGAAAGACAAGCCCGAGCGGAAAGCTCCCCTTCTCCTTCCCCGAAAAGCTGGAAGACTGTCCTGCCCATCATTTCGGAAAGATGTCATATCCCGGCGACAGCGTGAAAGTGGAATACAAGGAAGGAATCCTTGTCGGATACCGGTGGTATGACACCAAAAAGATTGCGCCGCGCTACGCATTCGGACACGGACTCAGCTACACGGAGTTCGAATACGGTAAGATTCAGCTGGACAACGGCTCTCCCTACAATGCGGATGATGAAGTTATCGTGAAAGTTCCTGTCAGGAACACCGGAAAGGTTGCGGGAAAAGAAGTGGTGCAACTCTATGTCAAAGACGACGAATTCTCATTCCTACGCCCGGAAAAAGAACTGAAGGCGTTCCGGAAAATCGCTCTTGAACCAGGTGAAGAAAAAGTCGTGACATTCAAGCTCGACAAGAAAGCATGGAGGTATTACGACGAAAATAAAGCCGACTGGAACGTCGAACCGGGCAAGTTCACAATCCTAATCGGAAGTTCGTCCCGCGACATCAGACAGAAAGCGACACTCTCCATTGAAGGATAAAACCCGATGGCAGCCTGACTGTTCTTCCGCTCAGGCTGCCCCCTATAACAACAAACTTAAATTCATAACAAAATGAAAACATTATTATCATCAAAAAAAAATAAAAAAAGCGGACTGACCCTACTAGCCTGCTGCCTCATCGCTTTTTCTTTGTTCTCCGGTCTGAGCCTCTCCTCATGTTCGGATAACAACACCAAAGTGGAAGTCAACAACTCCGGTGACGACTCCGATGAAACGCCACAAGACTCTATAAACACAGCCAAGACAGACTTTTCAATCAAAAGAGGAGTGAATATAGGCAACTGGCTCTCACAATCAGACCTCCGGGGAGCACAACGTACAAAAATATTCACTCAGGCTGATGTAGAAAAACTGGCTTCTTACGGATTCGACCACCTGCGCCTCCCCGTTGACGAAGAGCAACTGTTCGGGGAAGACGGAACGATTGACAAAGAAACGATGAATCTAGTCCACAACGTAATTGGCTGGTGTAAAAACAATAACATGAAAGTTATCTTTGACCTCCACATCATCCGCTCCCACAATTTCGGCAATGACAACAATCCGCTGTGGGCGGAAGACGACAAAGAACGGGACAAACTGATGGATATGTGGAAAAAGATAGACAACGAACTGAAACAGTATCCCCCACAGCTCGTGGCCTACGAACTCCTGAACGAACCCGTAGCTCCCGACTATTCACAATGGAATTCGCTCGTCAGCCGGTTCATTGCACAAATCCGCGAAACCGATTCCCGGAGAGTCCTCGTAATCGAAGCGAACAGCTGGGGAAATGTCGGCAACATCAACCTGCTGAACATTCCGGCCAACGAACAGAACATGATTCTCGAATTCCATTTTTATGAACCGTATCTGCTGACTCACTATCAGGCCAGCTGGACCGATTTCAAAGACTTCAAACAACCGGGTGACAAACTACATTACCCCGGTGAACTCGTTCCAAAAGAATTTTACGATGCACTGACACCTGATGAGCAGAAGTTGGTTGACCCTTACAAACATACTTATTCAAAAGAAACTATCCAGCAAGACTGGCAAAAAGCAATAGACTTTGCCAAAGAAAAGGGACTGAAACTCTATTGCGGCGAGTTCGGATGTCTGCCCAACTGTGGTCAGACCAACCGTCTGGCATGGACAGAAGACATTGTAGATCTCTGCCTCAAAAACGACATAGCCTATTCTTATT
>UMDI01023817.1_pt1 | contig 10545 bp, 9 predicted proteins | sample 1964451 | NCBI WGS metagenome assembly UMDI01 (sample SAMEA4835990, study PRJEB28245) | human gut metagenome | biome: gut microbiome; material: fecal sample | place: Denmark | collected 2008 | reverse complement strand
GCACATAAAATTGTATCTAATAAAAAAATTCCATCTTCACCATTTTTTAACTTTTGACAAAATTTTAAATTATTTAATTTGATAATAGAGGATTTGTAAATCGCACTTGTAAAATGAGTACAAAAATATAATTTATTATTTGTTTTTTGTATATTTTCATTTATATTTAAAACATCATGATGGAATTTACTAGTTTCTATTATAAATTCATCTAATTGTCCTTTTACAATATCTAATGTTGAATGTACAGACTTACCATATAATTTTTCATAAAAATCTAACTCTATCCAATCATCAGAATCCATAAAAGCGATATATTCACCGGTAGCATTATCAATACCAATATTTCTAGCAACAGAAACACCTTTATTTTCTTTAAAATCAATAATTCTTATGCGATTGTCTTTTGAAGCATATTCCTTTAATATTTCTAAAGAAGCATCTGGCGAACAATCATTCACACAAATAATTTCAATATCTTCCAGCGTTTGAGCACAAACACTATCAAGACATTTTCTTAAATATTTTTCCGTATTATATACCGGTATAATCACCGAAACTTTAGGCATCCTGTCCTCCAAAAACATCATAAGCATAATTATTATCACTCGATAAAAATATTGGTATACTAGACATTAGCACCTCGTTTTTTGAAATTTAAATACTGTTTTAATTCTGTTACTAAATGACTTTTTCGTTCCAATTGAACAAATTTTGAAAGTGCCACCATATCATTATTTGTCATTGCTTCAAATACATTTTTTTCAAAACCAATATTTATCAAATCTGGATATTTTAAATTTGTGATACAGAAAAAATATAATTCTTTTAATTTAGTTTGATTACATTTTGGAGCTTTTAAAAATGTAATTATAATATCAAACAAATATTCTTTTATAAATATCTTATAATCAACTTCTTTGTAATTTAATTGGTTTAAATATTGTAATATCAATTTTGATGATTCGATAAAATCCTTAACTTTATCATTGTTTTCATAAAATTCTACTGTAGCAGAATCATCTCTTGTAAAATAATAATAATACACATTATCAACTACAGACACTTTTTTTGTATAATAAGCCGCTAATATTGGAAATAATCTATCTTCACCATATTTGAGCCCTTCTGTAAATGATAAATTATTTTCTCTTATCAATTTTGTAGAATAAATACCCAACCAGAACAATCCGCTAAAGTATATCTTGTTTTGCTTTACTCTATTTGCCATATTATGCAAAAATGAATTCTTTCCTTGATTGTTTTTCAATAAATTTCCAATAACCAAATCCACATTATCTTCTTTAGCTTTTTTATAAAGTTTTTCATAAAAATCTAAATCAACCCAATCATCACCATCTACAAAGCCTATATATTCACCTTTTGCTATCTTAATTGCTTCATTGCGAGCAGCTGCAACTCCTCTATTTTCTTTAAAATCAATTATTTTTATACGATTGTCATTTTTTTGATATTCTTTTAAAATTTCTAATGAATTATCTGGAGAACAATCATTTATGCAAATTATTTCGATATCCTCTAAAGTCTGATTACAAACGCTATCCAAGCATTTTCTCAAATACTGCTCAACATTATAAATAGGAATAATAACTGAAAGTTTATACATTTTTGCCTCTCAGACTAATTTTTTTTCTTAACATCATTGCAATATTTTTATTTTCTATCTCTCTATAATTCTTTATAGCTTTTGAAGCACTGTTATCATCATTTTTATTGAAGGTATCATATTCTTGTACCAATTTATTATAAAATGGTGTCATTTTGGCATACTTCCACCAATCATCAAAATTTTTAATTAATTCACCTTCTATATTGTATTTTGATAACCAGGGTTTTCTAAGATAACAAAAATGTCTAATAATAATATCGTCTTCATTACCTAACAAACTATTATATTTACAATCTAGTATTTTAAAGTTACCCAAAAAAACTTTATTTATTACATCTTGGTCTGCACAAGTTAATTTATCTCTGTATTCTTTTTCAATTTTCAAACATTTTTCCGTTATTTTTTCATCTCGCCATTTTTTACAATCTATTAACATTAACCCACAATTTGCATAACTACAATCTTCATTAATGTCCATTTTTTTCTTAAATCCATAATATGCTCCCAAGGGAAAATCTAATGCTGCACCAAAAATACAATCATCCAGCGATTCATTCCATAATCCTGAAATGTCCTGCAAAGCAATCATGTCTACATCCATAATAACAGATTTGTCAATTTCGGGGTACAAATCCGGTAACATCATTCTGATAAATGTAGAAGAGGTCATTCTTGACAAGATTAGATAAGGAATACCACAATTTGAAGTGACATCAAAGACTTTGTAATCAATACTAAAGTTCTTGATATCATTATTCATTAATTGGATTTTTAACTTATTCTCCTCGCTAATACCTTTACCAATAACATGAAATTCTAAAAACGATTCTGTATTGCTACAAATGCTGGCAATCATTGTTGCCATATATGGCACATAGTTATCATCACAAATTAAAAACATTGAGATTTTATTCATCAAAAAGTTCCTCATATTTAACCCTTGGCATACAGTCCACTTTACCGGCAGGCGATGCATTTAGAATGCTAACCCCCTCTTTTGTTAAAAACTCTTGTGCTACTTCCAGACCTTGCATCATTTCTCTACAACAAAGAATAGAATGAGAATATTGCCTACTTACCTCACCTGCAGTTTCTTTGTATGCATGTCCCATATTACTTACATAGTCTAAATCAACTCCAATTAATATAATTTGCTTAAAACCTAAATAATAAGCAATCTGTATTGCAAAAAATATTACACTTCCAAACAAAGATAAAGGCTTGGTCAGATCTGTTTGAAATTTACATTCATGTCCTAATGGATAGAAATCAAAATATAACGCCCCATCTGGGTTAAATTTATCTATTCCAGTATATAGAAATAATTTATCCATAAAATCTAAAGGAATTTCATTAATTACATTTTCATCATCAAATGTATTAACATCAGACATAACATGAAATGTAGAATGACTTAATCCTTTTTCTCTCATCATATAACCTCTATTTACTGTAAAAGTAAATTCGTTATTTAATTTTGTTAAATCTAGTTGATTTAAAGATGGTGCTCCACCAATAATAAAACAACGCTCTCCATTAAATTTATCCTTTAAGGCTTGTATTGTTTTTATATTATTTTCAGCAAGATATTTTCGTCTTAATTTTATTTTAGCAATTTGTTTTTTTGAAATTTCCATTTTCAACTCGTGTTTATACACCTTGTCTGTTTTATATCGAATATTTTTTAACAAATAATCGCCAAAAACAGTCATACGTGCATAATTCCAAAAATCCTCAATATTATTTAAAAATTCAAATTGGTTGGATTTGAATCCAAAAAACCAAGGTTTATTTGGTCCATTGAAATGACGAATTAATATATTATTATGATTATGGAAAAAAGTAAAATTTTGGTTTATATAACTATATCTCGTAGGTAATATTTGATAATTATTATCAAAATAGATATTCATGATATCTTGATCCGGACAATTAAGCTTGAATGTATTACTTTGTACCAACCCAATCAATTTATTGGTTATATCGTTTTCTCGCCACTTTTTACAATCTATTAATAAATTCCCTGAGCTAAAATATCTATGACAATCTGATAAATGAAGTCTGTGCTTTCTTTCTATATTAAATGTACGTTCTGCATACATTTCCCAAACAGCACCCAATGGGTAATTATTAAGAGGCTCATCAAACATTTCTCTTATATCGCCCATGAATGTTACATCAACATCAGAATAAATAACTTTATCAAGCTCCGGCTTTAAGATAGGTATCAAAAATCTCGAATACATTGCTTTTGTGATATCTTTCGTTTCTTGGAAATTTCTAAAATATTTTTCCAAATCGACATTTATAAATTCTATAGAAAAATTATTAAATTGTTTTTTAAGTTCGCAAATTTTCTCTTTGCTTTCTTCGGATATTCCTGCATCCAAAATATAAAATTCGCAAAAAGATTTTGTATTATAACAAATACTTGCCATTGTAGTCGCTACAAACGGTGCATAATGCTCATCAGCAGATAGGAAAACAGGAATTTTAGTCTGATTTGTTTTCAAATTACTTGTTGCTCTTAGAGTAGCAATGATTCGTTTTCTGTTATAATCATTTCTTAAATTTTCAATCGCATAAGGAATATCTTCAGATGAATGTCTTTTTAATAATTCAATTAAAGCTGTGAAATAATCAATATTTACGAAATCCTTATACTTGAGCAAGTCAACTAAACTTTCCAATTTGCTAATTACATTATCAATGTCTAAGTTTTTTATATTTTTGAAAATATTTGTATGTATATCCATAAAAAATGTATTATATAAAGTAATATATTCTTCTTTTTTATAATTGCTGCCGTTCAAAAAGCTAATAATTAAACTTACTGATTTTAAATTATCAACAAACTTCGCCATTGTGTAAGTAGAAGCGGTAGAAGATTCTGCATTTCTTTTATAATGATAATATACATCATTTTTATATACCACTGAATTAGTATAATATACAGCCATTACCGGAAATAACCTATCCTCTCCCCAACTACAATTTTCTAAAAATCTAATATTATATTTCCGTAGGAAATTTTTTTGATATATTGCTGATGGAAAAATTGAGTTAAAATTTATATTATTAGACTCAAATTCTCTATTGTCACATTTTAATATTTGACCACCTAAAAAAGTATGCTCGACGGCGCCCTTAACAACATTCGCTTTTGTTTTTGTACCTGAATTATACAACTTCTCATAAAAATCCAAATCTATAAAATCATCCGAATCTACAAAACCAATATACTCGCCTTGTGCAGCTTCGATGCCGGCATTTCTGGCAGCGCCTGCTCCTCGATTTTCTTTGAAATCGATTATCCTGACTCTTGTATCACTTAAAGCATATGCTTTAAGTATCTCAAGACAGTTGTCTTGAGAACAGTCATTTATACAGATTATTTCAATGTCTTGGAGCGTCTGATTACAAACGCTGTCAAGACATTTTTTCAAATATTTCTCTGTATTATATACAGGTATAATTACTGAAACTTTAGGCAATTTTGTACATCCCAACCCTAACCCTCCCCGCCGGAGAGGGAACTGACTAACTAAACCTATTCTTCCATCTTTTTTTCACGTTCACGAGTTTCTTCTTTTGAATATCCGATAGAATCTTTTTCCGGTGTCCAGCCGGTTTCTTCCTTAACTTCGTGAATTGGATCTGCTAGCAGCAATTCCTGAGCATCGTTATATTCATTTACAACCATTTCGAAATTTTCTTCTGCCGCTACGGAACTATCAAAATTTGCTTCTGCAGATGTTGAAGGACCTTCCATTATCAATTCAAAATCTACCAGCTTTGCTATAAACTCATTTAATTTAGCTTCTATGTCAGCAGGAACACCTGAAATTGATTTCAAAGCAGAAAGTACTTCAGCAACACTTGAACCATTCATCAAATTTTCATATACCGCTGTACCCAGCCCATTTAAACCATAATATATACCAGTTTCTGAGTTAATAATAATTGCAATACCATCTGTTACATCAGCAAACATTTTTTCTTCATTTAATACATAATTCATTTTTATTCTCCTTAATTAATTGTTTATATTCTTCCTGTGCATGTTCTATGAATGACATCTTATATTCCCATTCATATTCATATTTTTCTGTACTTATCTCTAATTCAGCATCTTTTGTTCCAAATTCGACAAGTATACCTGTTTCTTTAAGAGCATTAATAAACAAATCAAATTCTTTTTCTATTTCCGATACATCTACATTCCCTGCTCTCTTTAATGCTTGTAAAACAGATTGCTTAGAATAACCTTGTGCTAAAAGTTCGTAAGCAGCAGTTGTTAATCTACTCATAGAATAAATTATTCCTGTTTCTGTGTTCAAAATATTAGCTAAATCAAACGTTATATCAATTGCAAATTTTGGAGTATTAATAACTCTATGCTCTTGCTTACTAAAATTATTCATAAACTCACGCAAGAACTCTGTATTTCTATCAATATCCCAGCAAAGATTTAATTTATAGAATGGCAAATCTTTAACCATATTCATCATCTTTTTAACAGTCCAATTTTCTGACAAATCTTGAGTTTGCATTAATGTAGACTGAATTAGCTGGACAATTGCTCTGCCCTTTTCCTCCACTGTACATGGTTTAATACTTGGTTCTTTGTCTGATACAATTTCCGGGAAAATACATAATTTAATCGGATAGTTTTGTTTAAATGTATTATGGAAATTAGAAATATTGAAAACATATTTATCCTTTCTCGCATTGTTTGAAACAAATTGAGAACCCTTTAAATAATCATATAATCTATTATACATAACCGGAGATAATGTAATTATCGAATAAATCGGACTTGATAAAAGTTGATTATCTTTTTTATGTAGTATCAAATAATCATCTGAAACGTACTCAAATCCCTTCATCATTGATAATACTGAAAGAGTTGATTTACCTCTCTGCCCTCTTGCACAAAAACAAATTCCATCTCCATTTAATCCTATTACAGCACCGTGCACTAGATTTGAAGTTTCTGTTTTCAAAATGTTATTAAGGAATTGTACAAACAAATGTCCTTCTTTAATAAATTCTTCTGGATCAAGATTTCTTACACCATAATAATAAGTATTTTTCTCTTTATCATTACCAACAAAAAAACCTCGTTCAACTTGTATATCAATGGCCGGTTTAATTTTTGAGAAATTTCTATCCAAAACACTACACCACTTCAAACTTTTTTGTTTACTATATAGCATTTCTATCCTTAAACGCATGTTTTTCTTCGGATTAAGTTTCTCAGAAATTTTTGCAGGCAGACTTTCAAAATCAGTTTCTTTCCATAATATTAATGTTGCATCATATGCTGATGCCTTGTCACGCAAAACGAATGTCAATTGTTTTTCCACGTGAGATAAAAACTCTTCACTATAGCTTATAAGCCTTACAACTTTACAACCTAAATCTAAATATTTAATCCATTTAATATCTTTGGCTTCTAAATATTGTTGTACATTGTTGAAACATTCTCTTATTTCTTCTTTTGTTAAATCTTTAATTTGCATTAAGCTATCCTTATTTTTCGAAATTATAATCTTTTGTTTTCAAATCTTTTATAAACCATTCAATTAATTTGGGATGCTTTCTTAAAAGCTTCAATCCAAAATATTTAGGTTTATATTTAAAATAGTCACTCCAAATTGCAGGTTTTATAAATAAATCTTGCATTTTTAAAGGATGGCAAATAGTTCTTAAATCCTCCAAATAAAACCTGTTAAACATAACCATATTTGAATATTCTATTGTTTCTTTTTCAAACAGCACATCACTTTGTAATGCTTCTGGAAAAATATTTTTAGAGATTCTCATTAAGAATTTTATTGCAAAGTTCATTTGTACTTCTGTTTTAGTTAATCTTGCATTTTCTTTAACAATTTCCCAATCAAAATCAGGTTTACTTTCTTGTAAAAACTTGCAATCAAATATAGTATAAATGAGTCCTGCCTGACTTGTTTTTTCACGCAGATTTCTTGCAAGATTAACAAGAGAAATAAACATCATATCTTCATTTGACGGAATTAGAGTTTTAACCCCGAAAACATTTTCCTCTCTTGAGCGTTTGAAAAGATTTTTCAAAAGTTTTCTTTCGTGTCCTGTTCCCATAAAAATAAATCTATGTATATCTAAAACTCCGGCATCCGAATCAGGTTTATGAATATCAATTGAATGAGAATAGATATCATAAAAAACATATCCTAAAGAGCAAGCTATCTTTGCAGATTTCATAAAAACATTGTCCGGAACAAGTATATCAATATCACCCATAATTCTAGGAAGTTCTGGCCTCAAGAACTTCATTGCTCCGCCTTTTAATATCATAGGGGTAATGCCCTCTGCATTTAACGCTCTACAAATCTTTTTATAATGAGAAATTATGCCCATATTACTAAATTTATAAAAATTTAATAGTCCTTTTAATCGTGGTTCTTCATATGAAGTAAATTTCATCTCCGGATGCATTTTCATTATATAGGCAAGCATGAGCGATTTTGCCCCGCCTTTTACTTCAATGTCCCAAATTTTCAGTAAATCATCCAAATCTTCCTGATGCATGTTTTCAGAAAAAGCTAGTTCTAAAATTTTTTTCTCATCTTTTTTTAATATACTATTATAGAAATTATCAATTAAAGCATCAGTTATGGTCGAATCTTTTCTCAAATATCCGCTGTCTTTGATTTCTTCAATTTCTTTTTTGTATAAAACCTGCTCCATCTAATCTTTCTCCAGTATAATGGATTACCCTATCCAAAATTAACTCAACATCATTTTCTAGTTTCTATTCAACATTTTATCAAAAAAGTATTATTTATCAAAATACAATTTTGGCATAACATTTTATCAAAAATGTTATGCTTCGTATTATTATTGATTTTCAGACATTTATTATATGTTAATTTTCTTTAAAAATAGGCTAAGTGGCTAATAAGTTATGCATTTGACTACTAGCTTATTCGTGCTACGATAAAGTTGTAGCTAGGGCATTCGCGTGCTTATAGATTAACATAACATTTTTGATAAAATGTTATGTTGTTCAGATGCTTAAAGAACAAAATTCGTATAACTATCTTCTATCTGATCTTGCTCAATTCCAATATAACGTAAGGTAACCTGTGGATTAGAATGATTGAAAATTTTTTGCAACAAAGCTAAATCTCTAAACTTTTTATAATGATGATAACCAAAAGTTTTTCTCATTGTATGTGTCCCTATATGAGCTTCAATTCCGGCAGAAGCACAGGCATCTTTTATAATTGTATATGCAGCTATTCGGTTTAATCGATTATTAAATGCTGTTAGAAAAAGAGGTTCATCGTAATCTCTTTTACTCGTAAATGTATCAAACATTGGTTTTAATTTTGCATTTATTGGTATCTTCTTCGTTTTACCTGTCTTTTTTTCAACAAGCTGGATATATGTTTTCATCCTAACATCTCCAACATTTAGAGCCAAAATATCAGAAATGCGTAAGCCGCTGTTTATACCTAAAGTGAATAATACCAAATCGCGTTGGCTTTGATGGGCTAGAATTTTCTCTACTTTCTTTATCTCATCTTTATTTCTTATTGGTTCTACTGTCGTCATGATACTCTCCTTTCTTTATTACTAACTCTTTACGCTAAAATAAAGGAAAAATGTATAACAAGTAAGGTAATCTATAAGTTTCGTTAAGATGTACTCTATAAATTTAAACATTTCTGTTACAATATATGTATTATTTTTATAGGAGAGAATTGCATGGATAATTGTATTTTTTGCAAAATTATTAACGGCGATTCCAATACTGAGTTTGTATACGAAAATGAGTATGCTGTGGTTTTTAAGGATATTAATCCTAAAGCAGATACACATTTACTTGTGGTACCAAGAATTCATGTTGAATCACTTAATGAACTAAATGATGAAATTTTACTGGGAAAACTTATGATGACTGTTAAAGAAGCTGCAAAAGCGGCTGGTTTAAAGTCTTATAGGACAGTTATTAATACAGGAAAAGAAGCAGGACAGGAAGTATTCCACCTGCATATACACATATTAGCAGGGAGTATAAAACTATGACAGAATTTTACCAAGAAATAACACCTGGCGGTTATGGAATTGCCATTAAAAGAAAAAAAACATTGTTCAGCGAACAATCACCTTTTCAGAAAGTAGAAGTTTTTGAATCTGATTCAACACTAGGACGAGTATTAACTTTAGATGATTTAATGATGACTACAGAAGGTGATGAGTTTCATTACCACGAAATGATTGCACACATACCAATGATGCATCATAAATCTCCAAAAACAGTACTTGTTATTGGCGGAGGAGATGGGGGAACTGTTAGAGAAGTTCTCAAACATGATACTGTAGAAAAAGTTATTTTATGCGAAATTGATGGCATGGTTATTGATGCTTGCAAAAAGTATCTTCCAACCATATCATGTGAACTCGATAATCCGAAATGTGAAATCTTAGTTGAAGATGCAATTGAATATATTAAAAACAAAGAAAATATGTTTGATATTATTCTTATTGATTCAACAGACCCTATGGGACCTGGTGAAGGTTTATTTACAGAAGAATTTTATACAAATGTAAAACGTTCACTTAAACCTGGCGGTATTGTTGCGGCACAATCAGAATCACCTTTTGTTAACAAAGAAGAAATAAAAAAAATGTATACTTTGTTGAAAAAAGTTTTTCCGATTTGTGCAACTTACACATCCAATATTCCAACATATCCTGGCGGCTACTGGGCCTGGGCTTTCTGTTCCGAAACAGTAGAGCCTCTGTCATACTGGGATGAAAGAAGAGGAGAGGCAATTACTAAAACTTGCAAAATTTATAATAAAGATTACCATAATGCAAGATTTGCACTTCCTAATTACTTAAAAGAATTATTATAAAATAAC
>UMDI01008239.1_pt1 | contig 10607 bp, 20 predicted proteins | sample 1964451 | NCBI WGS metagenome assembly UMDI01 (sample SAMEA4835990, study PRJEB28245) | human gut metagenome | biome: gut microbiome; material: fecal sample | place: Denmark | collected 2008 | reverse complement strand
CTACGGGTTCCCGATGGTGCAAATTCAAGCGAGAAAAGTTCCCTCCATCGTTCATGTCGATGACCGTACAATCTGTTTCGATGGCAGAGCAAATAACCTCTATGAACAGATTATCAACTTCAAACCTTGGTATGAAAGGGAGTCTGAAAGTGAAAATCATTGAACCTTCTGTGGAGCTTATCAACGCTCCCAATTATAAGACCCTTCTGACCACCATCGAAGCCGCAGGGCGCACTTGCTATAAGTCCGAGGATAAAATCACGGACGGAAGTGCAGAAAAGTTCGTCCGGGGCATTATCAAGCGTGGTCACGAAGCCGTCATTGAGCATGGCTTTCTTACTGTTCGCTTCGTCTGCGACCGGGGCGTGAGCCATGAGATTGTCCGTCACCGTCTGGCGGCGTTCTGTCAGGAGTCCACTCGGTACTGCAATTACGGCAAGGAGGGCTTCGGTGGCGAGATCACCGTCATTCGTCCCTCTACCTTCGCCAAGACCGACTCGACCTACCACATCTGGAAGCGGTCGTGTGAACACGCTGAGGTCGCCTACTTTGATCTGCTGAATGAGGGTTGCACCCCGCAGGAAGCACGGTCTGTCCTGCCGAACAGCTTGAAAACCGAGGTGGTCATGACCGCTGACCTCAGAGAGTGGCGACACTTCTGCCGTATGCGCTGCCCCGTAGCGGCTCACCCCGATATGCGGGTTGTTGCCAATATGCTCCTGACCCTGCTGAAACAGACCTATCCCGTCTTCTTCGAGGACATTGAGGTATGAGGATTAAGAAAGCTGGCGGCAAGGTGTTTGGTGCGGTCTTAACTGCCGCCGAGAGAAAAGCGATGGACATGGAAATCAATCGTCAGATCGTGGAAGCCGACAGGCGCTACGCCGATGACATTGACGCTATGGTGCTTTACACCCTCCATGTTCACCTCGGTTTCGGCAAGAAGCGCCTGCGGAAGTTCTATGACGCTTTCTCTGCCGAGCATGACCGCCTTATCCAGTATTATCAAATGCCGGACGATTACACATGGCTCTGCAAGGAGATGTTGAAGCGTATCGGCGTTGATGTTGAAGCATGGAACCGTGAAAGGAGAGAACCTAATGAAGCTGAAAAGTATTGACGGCAAAGTGCCGTATATCATGGCTGCTGGAAAGGACTTCGTGAAAGATGAAATGTCGCTGGCGGCGGCAGAGCAGATTTGTTCCCGTGGAACGCAGACCGCCAGCAAGCTCTTTCCCGGTTTCCCCATTTGCGTAGATGACAAGTTCTATTTTGCTGGAACCTCGACAAAGCCCAAGTCCAGCAAGTCTAATACCCCTTGCGAGGGCTGAGATTTTCGATCTTCCTGTGGTTCGTCACCATTGTCGCAGTCCTTTGTCTGAAATCACCCACGGTTGAGGTTGAAGAACCTTCTCCCATTGTCGAGGTGGTAGAGGTAGTCACCCCGGAGCCAGAACCGGAGGTGACACCTCAGCCGTGGACAGACGAGGAAGTGATTGTACTGGCGAAAATGCTATGGGGAGAAGCCAGAGGGGTCAGCTCGGACGCTGAGAAAGCCGCTTGTGTGTGGTGTGCGCTCAACCGTGTCGATCATGGCTACGGCGACATTATAACGGTCGTGACTACACCTAAACAATTCGTAGGGTACAACGAGGAAAACCCGGTCGATGACGGTTTGATTACTCTCTGTATAGATGTACTGACCCGCTGGTATGCAGAGAGAGAAGGTCAGGTTGAGGTTGGTCGTGTCCTCCCTGTGGACTACCTGTGGTTCTCTGGCGATGGTGAGAGAAACCACTTCCGCAACGCCTACCGTGGTGGTGATAGATGGGACTGGTCTTTACCGAGTCCGTATGAAAGCTGAGGTAAGCCTATGAGCTATTTGAATATACCCGCTGAACTCCGAGAGGAAAAGGCATGGGTCAATGTATGGGACGGGTCAAAGGTTCCCATGCAGGCCACCGTCAGAAAGGCGGCTTCTTCATCTAACCCGGATACATGGTCAAATTACATTGACGCTGAACACAATGTCCAGTACGGCTACTATGACGGTCTTGGCTATGTATTTCACGATACAGGGGTTGTAGGTATCGACATTGACGATGGCTTTACTGATGGTCTTCTAAACCCGCTGGCGGCTGATATTATTGGTCGTTGTCACTCCTACACGGAAAAGTCCCGGAGCGGGAGAGGGGTTCACATTCTCGTTCGTGGTGAGCTGCCCTTCAAGGGTAAGAACAACCGTGCCGCCGTGGAGATTTACAAGAGCAATCGATACTTCATCATGACCGGCGAGGTTTTGATCTTCTCCGAGATCGTTGAAAACCAGTCAGCGATTGACTATGTGATCGAGAAGTATTTTCCCGACACACCGAAGGAAAGTAGCTCAGGTACGGTCGCCCCTCAGCGTATCTATTCTCCCATCTACCGCCGCCCCGAAAATGGCAAGCTGCATTTGAAGCCCGAATACCCGCCTATCACACCGGGAAGCCGGAACCTCAGCCTGACTTCTCTGGCGGGTCAGCTTCATAACCAAGGATACACCAAAGCAGAGATTTACAAAGAGCTGTTGTACGCCAACTCCCAAGCCTGCAAGCCCCCTCTCCCGCAGTCCGAAGTCGAGTTAATTGTAAACTCTGTGACGAGGTATAGACGGTGAGTGCTATCAAGTGTTGTTACGGTTGCCCTGACAGGTACGCTGGCTGTCATGCGAAATGCGAGAAATACCAGTGTGAAAGAGAAGAACATGAGCGGCAGAAAGAGTTGGAAAAGCGCCAAAAGGCACGAGAGATAGACTACTATGACCGCTTCAAGTATTGGAGGTAATTATGAAACCTTATCAGCGTGGCGATGTTGTCATCATTGATGTTCCTATGCTTACCAACAGTCATATTCAGGCCGGTAAGCGTCCATGGGTAGTTGTGCAAAACAATGTCGGCAATCAGTTTTCTTCCACCAGTATTGTCGTTCCCCTGACCACTAAAATCAAGCGGCTCGAACTGCCAACCCATGTGGCTGTCACTTGGGGTTCTTTACAGCCGAGTATGGTTGAGTGTGAACAGGTGCGTGTCGTAGATGTGTCCGATGATTGGGAGTACATTTGCACTCTGCCGCCTGAGATCATGCGCCATGTGGACACAGCGTTGAAGAACGCTTTCTTCTATGGGGGGGGTGTAGACAGTGGAGAGTGAAAAGAAAATCTGTCCATTGTCTATGAGCTGCCCCGAAGACATTCCCCTCTGCCCCTGCCAGAAACAGCGCTGTGCATGGTGGGATGAAGACTCTCAGGACTGTGCCGCCGTGGTGCTGGCGAGAGCGATGAAGAAAAGGAAGTGAAACTATGGCTGATGAAATCACAACTGTCCCCGAAGAACAGGCTCTTTTCCAGCTTTCCAACGGTCGTTACATCATGGACGAAGCTCAGTCCAGAGTGATGTTTCAGATTAAGGAAGCACAGCCTGAGCATAGCCACCCAATCAGCGGTACGGGGTATTCGTGGGACGAGTCTGGCATGGCGGAGCTGTTCTCCGAGTGCTATAAAAACGATACCCGCTACTGCCCCGAAGCGAAAAGCTGGTTCACCTACTCCGAGGGCGCATGGCGTAAGGACACGGGTTCTCTGCTGGTAGCGGAGAAGATCAAAGAGTTCTGCCGCCTGATGGCTCTCTACTGCGGCGAGATCGCCAATGAAGAACGCCGCACCGAGTACATGAAGTTCATCGTAAAGATGGGCGACCGGCGCTTCCGTGATCGGCTGATGAAGGACGCTGCCAGTGTGCTTCCTATCGCTTCGGCGGAGTTTGACGCAAACCCCTACCTTATCAACTGCAAGAACGGAACTTTCGACCTCGAAAAGATGGAGTTCCGGGAACATGACTGGCGTGACTTCCTGACCATGCAGACCAATTTCAACTACACCTTGCAGGACGCACGGTGTCGCCGCTGGGAGAAGTTCGTTGCAGAGGTCACTTGCAATGACGAAGACAAGGCTGACTATCTGCAAAAGGCGCTGGGGTACTCCATGCTGGGTATGGCGAACGAGGAATGTATGTTCATTCTCCACGGCAAGACCACCCGCAACGGCAAGTCCACCATGCTCTCGGCAATTCACCACCTTCTCGGTGACTATGCTTCTGTGTCCCCCGTGTCGATCATCTGTAAGGCAGAGCGGTCGAAGAACGCCGAAGCAGCGAACCCCATGCTGGCTTCCCTGAAAGGCAAACGGTTCGTCACGATGGCTGAGAGTAACCAGTATGGAAAGCTGGACGAGGAAACAATCAAGCAGCTCACGGGCGGCGAGGAAATCAAGGCTCGGAACCTCTATGAGACTGCTACAACCTTCCTGCCGCAGTTCACACTTTGGCTCTCCTGCAACGATCTTCCAACCGTCAGCGATAAGTCCCTGTTCGCTTCCGACCGTGTGCGAGTGATCGAGTTCAACCGCCACTTCACCGAAGCGGAGCAGGACAAGAACCTGAAAAACGAGTTCCAGACACAGGAAGCTATGCAGGGCATTTTCGCTTGGCTGGTCGCCGGGTACTTCAAGTACAAGCGGTTCGGTCTGAAAATGTCTCCCACCATGAGGAAGGTGGTCAATCAGTACGAGCGTGACAACGACCTGTGCCTGCAATTCCTTGAAGAACGCTGTGAACAGGCTGAGGGGGTCAACACCCGCTCGAAGTCTCTGTTTGACGCTTACAAGATTTGGTGCAAGTCCAACGGGTACTTTGCCTGTTCTGCCAAGCGGTTCAACGCCGACATGGAAACGCACCCTGAGTGGCACGGCGGCAAGGTTATGTATCAGGGCTACCCCGTCTACAAGAACCTCAGACTGAAAGGAGCGTCCTAATGAACCGTTCATGCAATTCTATCCTCTGCCGCTTCGGTATCCACACAGCAGACCCGTATGTTCATATTCAGGTCAAGTGCCGTAATGGTTCTCACCGCTGGCAGAGCAATTATGAAATCTGTAAGCGGTGCGGCAAACGCCTGAGAAAAATTCGTATTGTGAAGGAGCGTCCGTGATGAAGTGGAAAAGGATTAAATGTTTCCTGACTGGTGGACACCGCCTGTACGATAAAAACCTTCAAACCATTCATGACACAAATGGGTATCACTTCATTAACTACTGCGTGAAGTGCGGTAAGGTATTCACTGCGTTCATGGCAGAAGCTGAACTGAATGGCCTGATCGACCGAGACATTGAGCAGTTCAGAAAGGAGAGATTGCATGATTGCCACCAATGAAGAACTCGCCCTGCTGGAAAAGTGGAAGCGAAAACTCTGCTTGCAGGAGTGGCGGATAAAGCTGTTGACCCACCTTCACCCGGAAGAAATGATGGTGCGTAATACCGCAGGCTGTACCGAGTGGTCAGAAGCAATTAAGACCGCTCGTATTGAGATCATCAACCCTGCTTGTTACGGCGACCGCATTGTGCCGTTCAATTTTGAAAAGACGCTGGTGCATGAGCTGCTACACCTGAAATTCTCCTTCTGGTGTCAGAACGAAGATGATGTTGGCGATAGAGTCATGCACCAGATGATTGACGATCTCGCAAGAGCTTTGACGGAAGGGGACAGCGATGATGAAGCCTGAATACTGCCCCGACTATGTGGGCGTTGCCTGCGTTGATGGCACTTGCCCTGTTGCCAACTGTGAAGAATACGCTGAGCGGTGTATGCCTGTCATTTCCAGTTGCCAGAACTGCTTCTATTATAAGGGCTGTGAAGACTGTGCAATCTCTGACGATTGCGACCGAATGGAGGATAAACATGAGTAAAAAGTGTGTATGTGGCAATGAAATGACTCGTGAAGACTGGAAGCACGAGTGGGTCTGTCATCGTTGTGGACGAAAGCGGCCTATCCCACTACCCCCGATGTTCACCGTCTTCATGTGCCGTAAATGTGAACACCTTCTGTATGTCGAGGAAGACGAGGACTTTCCTCAGAAGCTCGGAAAAATCGCTGCAAAATCATGTCCCTGTTGCGGTGAACAGGACGAGGGACTATGGAGACTTCTTGGCAGGGCAGAAGGGTTCGAGGGAACCGTGTTCACGGAGGAAAGCGATGAAGACTGAGAAAAAGAACCTCCGCCGTATTTCCATCGTAGTCACGGCACAGACCAAGGGCAACCTTGAACGGCTGGCGGCGGTCTGCGGGTACTCGGAGATCGGTCGGGTGGTTGACAAGCTCACCCGTGAAAAGATGATCTCCCTCCATGACTTTGAAAGAAAGGAGAAGCACTATGAATGATGTAATGGAGCAAATCAAAACGCTTTCTGCCACCTTGGACGAGGAAACCACCCGCTTTCACCCTACTGGCAGACTGCTGTTGCTGGGTTCCTACGAGAGCGTATTTCTGAAATCGGTCAAGCGCAAGGCTGACCTGTTGGGCATTGACTGTGACCTCACTCAATATCCCTGCCCTCCGTACAAGGCCGTGGTAGTGGACAGAGAAACCGTCCCGTCTGACATTAAGCTCAGCGCCGAGGTTGACATTGACCACTCCTACTCACAGGGAATGTCATCGGTGTCTCAGGCAACTTTGGCGCTCCTGCTGGCATTGGACTTGGTTCACGCTAAGGACATTACCATTGTAGGCCGGGGTCACGCCGTTCAGAACTTGGCAAAGTACCTCACCCTCGGTAACGCAACTGTGACGGTGGCGCACTCCAAAACCAAGAGTCTCTTACAGGCCACAATGAACCGTGATGTGGTGATCTACGCTACGCCGACTATCACGAAGGACATTTCCTACAACACCCGTGATCTGGTCATCGACCTCGGCAACAGCGTTCCCCACCCTGACCGCTTCAACTGCCCCTATGTGAACAGGATTGGTCAGCTCACCGTGAGCGTGTTGCTCAACCGCTTTGCGAGAAAGGAGCATAGGACATGAATGACATTCTGACAACTATCGCCGCCGTTGAATGGATTGTTGTAGGCTGTCTATTCCTCTGGCGACTGCGCCACTGGAACCGCCGCTTTTCGGAACTCTATGACGAGCTACGAAAGGAGATCGACCACGGATAAGGAAGACGCTCACATTGTCATAGCGATGGCAAATCACAACATGAATGTCACCGATGTTGCCCGTGCTATTTTCGCACACAGAAATACCGTTCTCTATCACTTGGACAAGGTGAAGCGGCAGACCGGGTTAGACCCTCGGCGGTTCTATGATTTGGTCGAGCCGGTGAAGATGGCTCAGGAGGTGTTGGAAAATGGGTCTTGATATTACGGTCATAGAACGCAAAGATGTCCGCTGCCCTCATTGTGGTGAGGTCATAACCACGGTAGATGTTGCCAGCACCGACAGCGGTGGTCGGCTTTGGTACGACTTTCTGGAAAAGCTCGGCTACTATGTTCCTTACGAGAAGCGAACCAAGGAAAACGACTGGTATGGTAAGGACATGGTTCTTGACAACGAGCAGGCAAAGCAGCTTGCAGACTACGCCGTGAAGAAAGAGGTCTACAACTGGGACGGCGTGGAGTGGATTGTGAGGGAAGCACTCGCTCATGGGAACAAGGTGGTCATTAACGCCGACTGGTAGTTAGGTGATAAAGGTGATAAAGGTGAGTGTTTTTGCAAAGACTTTTTTCAAATTGGCGTGTTTTGAAAAATTGTTTTTCGTATTTTAGGTGAGTTAGGTGAGTAATCGGGCATAAATGCCTATAACTCTCTCTTATACGCGCGTATATAGAAATAGTTATAGGGAAATGCACCCGATTACTCACCTTTATCACCTTGGCGACTTTGAAAGGAGAAACGACTATGGCAGATGAAATTGTAGAAAAGCGTGGTCGTGGCAGACCGAAGGGTACTGGTGGCAATAAGCGGCCTGACAGAACTGACGCTCTGAGCGTTCACATGGAACCGGGTGAAAATCGGAAATATATTACCCACTCGCTGAGAATGTGGGATTGGGAGACACCCGACATGAAGGAGCCTGCACAGGTTAAGGAACGCATTGGTCAGTATCTTGAAATTTGTGCTGAGGACGATATGAAGCCGAGCGTTGCAGGAATGGCATTGGCTTTTGGAGTACACAGGAAAACATTGTGGGCATGGGCTAATGGTATCGACAGCGACTATTTACCCCCTGCGAGCCGTGACCTTATAAAAAAAGCGTATCAATTTTTGAACGCACAAATGGAAGATTACGCACAGAACGGAAAGGTCAACCCTGTCACGGCGATCTTTCTCATGAAGAACCATTTCGGCTATGCGGACAAGCAGGAGGTCGTGTTGACACCCAACCAGCAGCTCGGAGATCAGGTTCCCGCCGAGGACTTGGAGAAGAAGTATCTCGAAGATGTGGCGGGTGCGTCCAGCGACTATGACCCGGAGGACTGAGCGACTTTCACGACTTTTGCGACTATGGCTTACGACTATGCCGAGCGACTTTGCGACTATGCCGAGCGACTTTACGACTTTCGCCCGAACGACTTTGCGACTTTCCGGCGAGGGTCTGCGACTTTGACAGAGCTGCCGATCTCCCCACGGGGTCGGCGGCTTTTCCTTTCCCCGGCTGATCGGTGGCGGGTTCCATCAGGGCGGCGTGGGCGCTGCCGAGGTTCCGGCCTGATCTGAAAGCGGGAACATTTTTCAACCCTTTATATTGTATAGCTGCCGTATTTGCAAAAAATCTTGATTTTCTTTTATATTTACGCTTGACAAGTAAATGCAAATATGCTATCTTGTATTTACCGAAAGGCAGTAAATGCAAATTGAATTTTGAAAGGGGCTTATATCATGAAAAAGATTTTTGATTTACCCGTTTGCGGTTATGACCGGGCAAAAAGTTTTTACGGAAAAGCAAAAGTTATTGAAACGGACAACGGTGAAAAAGTTTTGCAGTCCTATAATACTTTTGTTTGTCGTATCACGGCGGCGGGGCGGTTCGTTCGTATGTGGGGCGGCTATTCCGCTACTACAATGCGCCATGTAAATAGTTTTCTTTCATTCTATGATATGAACGGCGGCGGGAAATCGTGGTGGGATATGCAACCGGTAGAAACGGAAAAGCCGAAAGCGGCGGATATGACCCCCGCCGAAAGTTTGAAAGCTATGTACAGCCGCCGTTCTGCTAACAGTGTGAATTATTGAAAGGGGTGTATATCATGAAAAGAAAAGAGTTTATCGGAAAATTGACCTATTATGACCGCTTGTGTTGTTCTTGCTATGGGAACCCCCGTTTTTATGGGGAATTTACAAGCGAAAGCGGGGAAATGTTAGTAGGAAAAACCGCTGTAAATGCGGCTTGCGCCTATGGTTTTTTGAATTATCAAAATGAACCCCGAAAAATTATTTATCATATAACCCGGAACGGAAATATCATTTTTGATTATATTACAGTTCTGAAAGGGGCAGCGGATCATGAATAAAAGACAATATTGTGAAAGCCGGGAAAGTATCGCCTATTATAGCGGCTTGAATGGGCTTGAAATTTACCGGGAACGGGTGGAAGAAAATCATTGCATCACCATTTCCAAAAATGCCATTAAAAACAAGTCGGAAATGTTCGTTGATCTGTCAAACGGCGGCGTAAAACAAGTTGGCTATGTTATCACGGGTAAAACAGAGTTTGACAAGGGCGATTATACCGGATACAGCACACAATATATTGATCTATGGATAACAATTCTAACCGTTGTTGATACGGTATTTTAACGGGGGTGTAAAGCATGGTATATGCAAGGAAAAAGCACGGTGGCGCAAGCTGCTATCTGATTTCCCCGGATAATATAGCGGCCTTTATACGCTATGAAACATGGGCGCAAGGGGTTGCAAATTGCTTTTGTAATATCACGGTAAAGCCCTATAAAGGCCGGAAATATAATCCCGCTTTTGTTTGGGTGTGCGTTGGTTGAAAGGCGGTGAAAGCGTGTATTTAATTCTTTTGTTGCTTTTGCTGCCGGTGCAAATCCTGATTGAAATATTGAAATTGAATAAATGAACGCCGCCCCGGTACTATTCCGGGGCGGTTATTTTTGCGCTTTTCCGGCCTGATCTGAACGGCGTTAATGGGTGACGGGGGCGGGGGATATGCCAGCGGCAGAGAGGGCGGGGTAAGCTGAAAAATACCCGCAAAAAAATAAAAAGGCTTATTTACACTTACCTATTGACAATTACATTTACCTATGCTATCTTATATGCAAGAGGTGATCTTATGATGACATTCAAAAACGCAATCGGCTATATCCGAGTCTCCACCGAGCGACAGGCCGATGATGACAAATACGGTATCGAGGTTCAGAAGCAGGCCATTCTTCTCTACGCCAACGACAACGGCTATAACATCGTAGACTGGAAGGTTGATGAAATCAGTGGTGCGAAAGATGACCGTCCCGGCCTGAACGAAATCCTTTATGGGGACGATGTAAGCAACCCTCCCTATGAAGCGGTGATCGTATTCAAGAATGACCGTGTGGCTCGTGATACCAAGCTGTACTTCTACTACCTGTATGTGCTGGAAAAGAAGAACATCAAACTTCTGAGTACGCAGGAGAGCTTCACAGAGGGTAGCGAGTTTGCCAACATCTACCGTGCGCTGTTACAGTTCGTGGCAGAGCAGGAAAGAAAGAACATCGCTCTGCGAACCGGC
>UMDI01006190.1_pt1 | contig 10670 bp, 9 predicted proteins | sample 1964451 | NCBI WGS metagenome assembly UMDI01 (sample SAMEA4835990, study PRJEB28245) | human gut metagenome | biome: gut microbiome; material: fecal sample | place: Denmark | collected 2008 | reverse complement strand
TCCGCCCGAAGTGTCTTCCCTCTGACTTCCGGCACGCTTTCCACTATACCTTTATATATAGCGGGGTCTCCAGCCCAGCTATATTGCACCGTTTCTCTCTGATAAAGTACCGATATTCCTCCCCACAAGAAAAAAGTTACTCCGGCCACTCCACCGAAAAGCCATCTCCACCGCCAATGAGAAAGCCAGAATAATCCTCCGCAAACTCCCACCAACAACAGCCATATCGCAGCCCCATATTGCCATGAAAGATTTTCCGGCCACCACGTGTCGAATAAAAAAATTCCGGTTGCCAGACAAATAGTCAACCGGAACAAAGGGTACGCTATCAAAGAATGTAAGGTTCCCAATACTTACTCCACATATTTCAACTCCTGAATAGCTTTTATCATATCCGGCGCCTTAAAAACAGAACTGCCGGCCACCAGCACATCTGCTCCGGCACGTTGCAGCAAAGGAGCATTTTCCGGATTGACACCTCCGTCCACTTCGATAAGAGCAGAAGCCCCATTACGGGTTATCATTTCACGAAGTTGCTCAATCTTTTTTAATGTATTAGGAATAAATTTCTGACCACCGAATCCCGGGTTGACACTCATGAGCAACACCATATCCACCTCTGTGATAATATCCTCCAACACGGAGACCGGTGTAGCTGGATTCAGCGTAACCCCTGCCTTCATACCCGCTTCCTTAATCTGCTGAATGACGCGATGCAAGTGAGGACAAGCTTCATAATGCACATTCATCATCATGGCTCCTAACTTCTTCACTTCCTGAATGAATTTCTCCGGCTGTACAATCATCAGATGTACATCCAGCGGTTTCTGACTAAGTTCCGCCACATACTTTAACACAGGAAAGCCAAAAGAAATATTGGGTACAAACACCCCGTCCATAATGTCCAGATGCAACCAGTCTGCCTCACTTTGATTTATTTTTTCCAGGTCACTCTTCAAATCAGCAAAATTTGCAGAGAGCAAGGAAGGAGCTACCATAATTTTTTCCATCGATTTATTTTAGTTAATCAGATTCTTTTCAACAAAGATAAGCATCTTTTCTCATAAATCAACTATAAAAACTTATTTGGTCACATTAAAGCGCAAACCCAGCTGCAGATTAAAATTGAACGGATGTTCCTTTCGTATCGTCTCCACGCCACTGTGGTCATCAAAATAATAGGCTATTCCCGGTTCCAGATACAAACCAAAACGTGAAGTAAAGTTCACCTGTGCTCCGGCTGCTGCGGTAACAGACCATTGAAGCGGATCTACATCTAATGATGTATTCTCAGACGTACGATTTCCTCCATTCGTTACTGTCACAGTTTCCAAATTTCCAGATACACATTTTTCCATTACTCCTCCAGCCGATGCATACACTGAAAGCCAGTTATTTTTCCAGATGGAACGATGCAGCTTAAGCGGAATACCTATATAATGCAATTTCTGCGTTTCCTCTACATAAGATTTAGAACCGGAACGAATATCAGAAGTTAGCAACGTATAGTTCAATCCCGTTTCCAGTGCCCAGTCTTCATGAAACTGCCAGGCTACCGTCAATCCTACCGTAACAGGAATATGATGCTTTACCGTCGTTTGAGGAGCCTGTATGGCATTCTCCAACAACACCTGACTATAAGCCAGCCCGTTATTATTTATCGGAGACATATTCAAATCTGAGGAAGTATAATAAGCCGAACGGGCTACAAAACTTCCCATTCCATCAAATGTATTCAAAGAGCTATAAGGTGTATTTCCAGCACCAACACCCACAGAAAAGCCTGAAGATTTATCCGACTTATTTTTCAGTGCCATGGCATTACGTTCCATCTGTTCCCGGTCAGCCGCACGACTCTCTTTCACTTTCCGGCTTCTTTCGGCAGCACTAGTCTCTTCTAGCTCTTGCGGTCTTGCACTCTCCTTTTCTTCAACCGACTCTATCGGTTCCTCCTGTTCAGCCAATGCAACCGAAGCAGGGTCTACCTCTACTATTTCTTCCGGCACTTCTCCGGCAGATCTCTTAGAAGAAACATTGGCCAAAAGAGCCACAGGTTCTTTCTGGAAAGGCTCAGCATGCTTTACTTCAGCCACTTGTTCATCTAAAGAAGAAGTTTGCGCTGGCAAAGGCGTATTCTTCACCTCCACCGCCAGTTCCTGATTACGGAAGTCCGCTTCTGGAGAAGACCAAAACCAGTACGTCAGGGAAGACACCAGCAAGACCAGCACTGCCGCTGCTGCCTGCCACCGTCTCCATATCGGAATCACCTTTGGAGTCTTCGGCTCTTCCAGCTCCTTGGACAACTTGTCCCAAAGGCCTTCAGGAAGAGGCTCGGAATAGTCCTCCATCCGGTTACGTAAATTATTAATCCATTCTTTCTCGCTCTTCATTGCCTATAATTTCTTTCTATATTCATTGATTTTCTTTGCCAATAAGGTCTTTGCCCGATAAAACTGAGAAGAAGAAGTATGCTCTGTTATTCCCAGCAGCTGGGCTATCTCCTTATGACTCTTATCTTCAAACACATATAAGTTGAATACCGTACGATACCCATCTGGAAGTTCCGCAATCATCTTCATCAGCTCCGCCTGCGGAATATCTCCCACACCATCATCATCCTCTTCCGTATCAGGCAACTGCTCCATCAAGACTTCCTGCTGGGCCAATTGATTGCGCTTCCGTAAATACCCCAACGCCTCATTCACCATCACACGCGAAAGCCATGCCTTCAAAGAACCGACGCCCTGATAAGTAAACTGTCCGATGGATTGAAAAATCCGGACAAACCCATCATGCAACACGTCCTCAGCAGCCTCCCGATCTCCTATATAACGAAGACAAATGGCCATCAGCGAACCGCCATACAGCTCGTACAACTCCTTGCGAGCCTGATTATCCGCCAGCTTGCATTTCGACGCCAATTCTTCTTCTGTCATATCCAGCTTATCGTGCTTTTGTTAGTAAATGATGAATGCACAAAAATACTGCACCTTTTCCTAATAAAATTCCTCATTAAAATGTTTTTAACAAAAAAGGGCGACGATATGCTCTACCGTCACCCTCACGAAATAATATTGCAAATTTTTTACTCTACGAAAGAATCTTCCACATGGCGATACCCGCGAAGGAAGTCAGCTACCTCCATTCGTTTCTTACCCGCCAGCTGCAAAGACAGCACTTTGACAAACCCGTCGGTAGAAGCAATCTGGAAATACGTTTTCTTATCGGTTACAATGCTGCCCGGTTTCAGATTATGTGCGACAAAGACTTTCTCCGTTTCAAAAATCTTCAATGCCAGCGGAGCGGCATCGCCCTGATGCAATTCCGTCCATGCAGCAGGATATGGAGAAAGACCACGTACAAAATCGTATACCTTTTTCACTCCAGCCTGCCAGTCTATACGACAAGTTTCCTTGAAGATTTTAGGAGCCGGACGAAGTTCCGTAGCAGCAGCCAGCTGCTCCTGTGGAATGGTCTTCACATTTCCTTCCAAAATGGCATCCACTGTCTTCACCACCAGGTCTCCCCCTAAGTGCATCAGCTTGTCGTACACAATCTCCACATTATCCGTATCCGCAATGGGCACACGTACCTGATCAATAATCTCACCCGTATCAATCTCATGCTTCAGGAAGAAAGTGGTAATACCTGTTTCTGTTTCGCCATTGATTACCGCCCAGTTGATAGGAGCTGCACCACGATACTGCGGAAGCAAAGAGGCATGCAGATTGAATGTACCCAGGCGCGGCATGTTCCATACCACCTCCGGCAACATACGGAAAGCGACCACAATCTGCAAATCTGCTTTCAAGTCTCTCAGCTCAGCCAGGAAATTCTCATCCTTCAGTTTTTCCGGCTGAAGCACCTTCAATCCTTGCGACACGGCATATTGTTTCACCGGGCTCGGCTGAAGCACGCTGCCATGCCGTCCCATCGGCTTGTCGGGCATGGTGATGACTCCCACCACCTGATAGCCTCCTTCCACCAGCCGCTTCAAACTCTCCACGGCAAATTCAGGAGTGCCCATATATACAATTCGTAAATCTTTCTTCTCCATATTTCTTTTCGTTGTTTATTCTGCTGAAAAATCCACCATCACCTGACGATAAGTAGAAAGGATGCGCGATTTGGATACAAAACCGATGTACTTGTTGTCTTCGTCTACCACCGGCAAGTTCCAGGAGCCCGTCTTATCAAACTTATCCATCACGTCTTCCATGGAATCTGTCGTAATAATGCAGGCTTTAGGGGTAACCATAAAATTCTCTACCCGGTATTTGTGATACAATTCCTGGCGGAACATAATGTTACGAATGTCGTTCAGTATTACCAGTCCAATCAATTCATTGCGTACATCTACCACCGGGAACAGATTACGGCCGGATTTTGAAATAGCCTTCACCATCTCCGCCAAATCCATATCCGGACGAACCACCTGGAAATCTGTTTCAATGACAGTTTCCATGCTCATCATGGTCAAAGCCGCCTTGTCCTTATGATGCGTAATCAATTCTCCACTCTTCGCCAGACGCATGGAATAGATACTGTGCGGTTCGAACACGATAATGGTAAGGTACGCGCAGACCGACACAATCATCAGCGGCAGGAACAAACCGTACCCACCGGTCAGCTCGGCTATCAGGAAGACTCCGGTCAAAGGGGCATGCATGACACCCGACATCAATCCCGCCATTCCCATCAGGGCAAAGTTCTTTTCCGGAATGTATGTTCCTCCCAACTGGAACTCATTGCACACATAGGAGAACACAAAGCCGGCAATACATCCCAGGAACAAGCTCGGTGCAAAAATACCACCGCAACCGCCACCACCGTTAGTCGCACTCGATGCGAATACCTTAAATAAGATAATCAACAGCAAATACACCACCAACAGCTGTGAGTTTCCATAGAAAAGAGAGTTGTTCATTACCGTGTCCCATTCGGCATTCGACCGTCCGTTGAGCAACAGGGAAATGGTATCATAACCTTCACCATATAACGGCGGGAACAGGAAAATCAATATACTCAGCATGGCTCCTCCAATCAGGAATTTCACATACGGATTACTATAACGGCGGAAAATATTCTCAATCCAGTTCATGGAACGGGTAAAATACCAGGCCACCAGTCCGCAGAAAATGCCCAATGCAATGGCGTATGGAATACGTTCCAAAGAGAACGGATAATCCAGGTGAAACTGGAACATGGCTTCCGTACCTGTGAGCAGATAAGAAACAGAAGCTGCCGTCACACTGGTAATCAGCAAGGGAAGCAAAGAAGCCATGGTCAAGTCAATCATCAGTACCTCCAGCGTAAAGACCACACCGGCAATCGGTGCCTTGAAGATACCCGAAACCGCCCCGGCGGCTCCACATCCCACCAGCAGCATCAGCGTCTTGTGGTCCATACGGAATATGCTACCCAGGTTTGAACCGATAGCAGAACCGGTCAGCACAATCGGCGCTTCGGCACCGACCGACCCACCACAACCGATGGTAATGGCCGAAGCAAAAACGGAAGACCATACATTGTGCCGCTTGATACGGCTTTGCTTACGCGAAATGGCATACAGAATTTTGGTCACACCATGACTGATGTCGTCACGCACCACTTTTCGAATGAACAGTCCGGTCAGGAAGATACCTACCACCGGATACACCAAGTACAACCAGTTTACTCCTGTAGAATCAAAGTTTTCTGTCAGGAACTCCTTGATATACTCTACCAGGAACTTCAACAGACAAGCGGCCAGCGCCGTGCAGATTCCCACTAAAAAGCTTAAAATCAATACAAACTGCTTGTCCTTTATATGTCTCTCCCTCCAACGGAGAAAGCCCTGGAGCAAGCTGTTCTTCTCGTCTACAACTTTCATGAAAGAAAAAATTTATTCTCTAATAATTTTTACCACGCCCCCTTTGCCTAATTTGACAATACTGGACGGTTTGGGATGACCGGTTTCTTCCCGACGGTAATCCACCACATAATCCACTGCCCGCTTGATTTCTTCCGTGATTTCACTGAACACGGCCGGTGCAGGCTGTCCGCTGATATTGGCAGACGTAGATACAATGGCTTTGCGGAAGCGGAAACAAAGTTGTTTGGAAAACTCCTCCGAAGTGACACGAATACCTACACTGCCGTCGGCTGCAATCAGATTCGGAGCCAGATTTCTCGCTCCATCGTAAATAATGGTCAAAGGTTTCGTAGTCATTTCAATCAAGTCCCATGCTACGGAAGGCACATCCTGTACATAAAAATCCACCTTCACCGGACTGTCTACCAGCACCAGCATCGCCTTGCTGTCAGCCCGCTGCTTTATTTCAAAAACGCGTTTCACCGCCTCTTCATTCGTCGCATCACATCCTATTCCCCACACGGTATCCGTCGGGTAAAGAATCACTCCCCCCTTCTGCAATACCTCGCAGGCTTTCTTAATCTCATCTTTCATCATATTTCTTTATTTTTTGCTGTCAAAAAAGTCATCAAAACCATTTTACAAACAGCAAAAATACAAATGATTTTTAGGATTTCCCAAGAATGTTTTGTTTTTTTGCAGAAAAGCTATCCACTCATTCATGCACACCGAACGAAAAATTATCCACATTGATATGGACGCTTTCTATGCGTCGGTCGAACAGCGCGACCACCCGGAACTACGCGGAAAGCCCATCGCCGTGGGGCATGCAGAGAAACGGGGAGTGGTAGCTGCCGCCAGCTATGAAGCCCGCAAATTTGGCGTACGTTCGGCCATGTCTTCACAGAAAGCGAAAAAACTGTGTCCGCAACTGATTTTCGTGGAGGGGCGGATGGAAGTTTACAAAAGCGTGTCTGCACAGATACATGAAATCTTTCACGACTATACCGACCTCATCGAGCCTATCTCGCTGGACGAAGCGTTTCTGGATGTCACGGAAAACAAGAGAGGAATTCCATTGGCGGTGGATATAGCCAAAGAAATTAAGCAACGTATCCGCCAGGAACTTCATTTAGTGGCCTCAGCCGGTGTATCCTACAATAAATTCTTAGCTAAAATCGCCTCCGATTACCGAAAGCCTGACGGACTTTGTACCATTCACCCCGACCAGGCCGATGAGTTTATCCGCCGGTTGCCTATTGAAGCTTTCTGGGGAGTGGGACCTATTACAGCTAAAAAGATGCACACCTTAGGTATTTATAACGGAGAGACCCTGCGTAAATGCTCGTTGGAAATGCTGCAACGGCAGTTCGGGAAAAACGGATTAATTTATTTCAACTTTGCCCGTGGTATGGACGACCGTCCGGTAGAAGCTGTACGCATCCGCAAGTCTATCGGCTGTGAACATACATTAGAAAAAGATCTTTCGGCAGAAATGTCACTCATCATCGAACTGTATCATGTGGCACGTGAACTCACCGACCGGCTGAAAGCCAAAGAGTTCAAAGGGAATACCCTCACGCTGAAAGTGAAGTTCGACAACTTCTCCCAAATCACCCGCAGTGTGAGTGTGGAACGACCGCTCCAACGCCTGGACGACATTCTTCCACTGGCCAAACGGCTGCTGAAAGGAGTGGACTACAGTCAGCATCCCATCCGCCTGTTAGGCCTGTCGGTATCCAACCCGAAAGAAGAAAATGGAATGAATGAGCACATCAGTTCTGGACCTGTTCAGTTGGAACTGGAATTTAAAGATGATTATATTTAAAATACTCCCCACGTAGAGAGTAACCCATACATATAAATCCAACTGAAAACCATTTCGAATTTTTAAACAAATCGGCAGGCAAAAAAACGCAAGTGCGTTCAATCTAAAACGCAAGTGCGTTTGACTTGAAACGCAAGGACGTTTGACCTTAAACGCACTTGCGTTTTGAATTGAACGCAAGTGCGTTTTGAAAGACAAGAAAAACGGCCCTTCAGGGAGGAGAAAAAGACGAATCTTGACGGGTTGTCGGGGTTGGCAGGCATTTTTATAAAGTATATATACGCGGGGTGTGGAACAAGTGTGTCATACTTATTCCACACCTGTATATAGAAAGTTTGAAAAATCGGTGACAACCCCGACAACCCGTCAAGAAAGTGCCTGGAAAGGGCATAAAAAAAGCGGTGCGCATTTTCTGCCACCGCTCTTATTTACATTTTTAAACATTAATGCGTATGTACAATCTCCGTAGGAGCCATCTCTGCATTACGCTTTTCTGTCTGCGTCACCACATTGCGTGCCAACTCCATAAAGGCCATACCAGTCATGGAGTTTTCGTCGAGGGCAGCAGGTGTTCCTGCATCACCACTCTCGCAGATGCTCTGCACGATAGGAATCTGTCCGAGCAACGGCACATTCAACTCTTCTGCCAGACGCTTGGTTCCTTCCTTACCAAACAGGTAATATTTGTTTTCCGGAAGTTCTGCCGGAGTAAACCAGGCCATGTTTTCCACCAGACCGAGAATAGGTACGTTCACCTTGTCGTTGGTGTACATGTTGATACCTTTACGCGCATCGGCCAACGCTACCTGCTGCGGCGTGCTGACAATCACGGCTCCCGTAATGGCCAATGTCTGCAACAAGGTCAGGTGAATGTCGCTGGTGCCCGGAGGCGTATCCAGCACGAAATAGTCCAAATCACCCCAGTTGGCATCTGCCACCAACTGCTTCAGGGCGTTGCTGGCCATACCTCCACGCCAGAGTGTAGCCTGGTCGGGGTCTACAAAGAAACCGATAGAAAGCAACTTGATGCCGTATTTCTCTACCGGTACAATCAAATCGCGTCCGCCCACTTCTTCGGCATACGGACGGGCATCTTCCACCTGGAACATCTTCGGCACTGAAGGACCGAAAATATCGGCATCCAGCAGACCGACCTTATAGCCTAACTTAGCCAATGCCACAGCCAGATTAGCTGCTACAGTAGACTTTCCTACTCCTCCTTTTCCGGAAGATACCGCAATCACGTTCTTCACCTGCGGCAGCATCTTGCCCGGTTCCGGACGAGCGGCCTGCTTGCTTTCAGTAGCAATCGTTACCTCTACCTCTTTCGATACATACGTATGAATAGCGGTTTCGGCCGACTTGACCACCGATTTCATAAACGGATCGGTCGGTTTCTCAAAAATGAGCGAGAAACTCACCTTCATGCCGTCAATGCGAAGATTGTCGGCCACCATCTCCGCTTCTACAATGTTTTTTCCGTTACCCGGATAACGCACCGTAGCCAGTGCGTCCATAATCAATTTCGGATAAAGTGTCATATCTTTTTCAGTTTTGAATCATTTGCTTGTTTTCAGTCCGCTGCGCTTGCTCCGGTTGTAACTCCGGTAATCGTCCAGCTCAATCTCCACGTCCGGCTCCTGCAACTCACCTTCCTGCGGCAAGTGGAACTGAATGTACTTGATGTTCAGTCCGCGGTCCAGCCACTGCTGTTCGTAATACGTGCGAATGCTGAGAATGTCATCGTCCATACCGGAATGATACAAGTCGTCAGTCATGAATTCCACCGGAAAATGATTGGCTTCAATCATGTACTTCGTATAGGTAAACATGAAGTTACTGTCCGTCTTCAGGTGTACCAGTCCGTCCGGAACCAGGAAACGGCGGTAACGGTTCATGAAATAAGTGGAAGTCAACCGCTTGGTAGCCTTCTTCATCTGAGGGTCAGAGAAAGTCAGCCAGATTTCGCTTACCTCTCCCGGGGCAAAGAAACGGTCGATAATTTCAATGTTCGTCCGCAAAAAGGCTGCGTTTGTCAATCCTTCTTTCAATGCATCGGTCGCTCCGGTCCACATACGCGCTCCCTTGATGTCGACTCCTATAAAGTTCTTTTCCGGATAGCGGCGTGCCAGCCCCACGGTATATTCACCACGTCCGCATCCCAGTTCGAGCACAATCGGATGGTCGTTCTTGAAGAAATCACGGTTCCAGTTGCCTTTCATTTCGAACGGCACGTCATCTACCACCGAATACGGATATTCAAACACATGCGGATATTCCGCCATATCTGCGAATTTCGCTAATTTTCCTTTTCCCATATTTTCGTGAAACGTTTCCTTTAAATCCGTGCAAAGGTAAAGTTTTTCGGTGAAAAGGGAAACGAAAAAGGAGAATTACGTTTATATAACAAAATGAGAATTATGAACAGACATATCTTTCAGAACATACTTTTTCTATTGCTGGCAATCGGATGTACAAAAGAGCCTATTAAAACCATACAAAATACATTAATCATTCAAGGAGAGAATGTAGTACGTTTCAATACCTCCCGAAATACGCTCAACGAAGGCCTGCCTGCAGGAAGCACATTGACCTTTTACAGTCAGGGCGGCATTCATGCCGACGAGCTTCCACTTTCCTACAACGGCAGCAACTGGGAAGGAGAGAATCTTCCGGAATGGGAGGATTCCCAACAACCAGCAGTCAGTTGTTCTTTCTGCCCTCCCTTGTACCGGAATCACCAGTCCTTCTACCAAGATGGTTTCTTATGCGACCAGCTCTATGCCCAAGCCAGCACAAACTACGGAGAAAACATTCATTTATCTTTTCAGCACTTGTTTGCCCGTATCGTATTTAATGTATCCAGCAAACTGAACAACCAAATTAGTCTGATAGAATTTACCCCTTCTTTATCTGTAACCGGGATTAATCCTGATTCCGGAGAAATGTCCTATCAAGACACAGCCTCTCCTATGCAAATGGAGCAAA
>UMDI01034001.1_pt1 | contig 10781 bp, 6 predicted proteins | sample 1964451 | NCBI WGS metagenome assembly UMDI01 (sample SAMEA4835990, study PRJEB28245) | human gut metagenome | biome: gut microbiome; material: fecal sample | place: Denmark | collected 2008 | reverse complement strand
GCTGTTACAGCACTCATAATAACTCTGCTTACGGCTTATCTTGTCCCTGGCAGAAACAGTTATACAATCGTGCTTGCCGGTATAGCTATTCATTCTGTGGCACAGACTATACTTATGTTTCTAAAGCTTGCTGCAGATCCCGAAAAACAGCTTGCTTCAATCGAATACTGGATTATGGGAAGCCTTAATGGTATTTCAAGGGACAGCCTTGCTATTCCCTTCTTCACAACACTTGCCGGATTTATTGTAATAGCTTTGTTATACCGACAGGTTCTCATTCTTTCTACAAGCGAGGAAGAAGCCGTATCACTAGGTGTAAATGTGACAAGTCTGCGTTTTATTATATTAATGCTTGCTACTCTTATCGTATCATCAATAATATGTGTTACGGGGCTTATAAGCTTTATCGGACTTATCGCACCTCATATTGCCAGACTTCTTACAAAGCGTAATGACATATTCACATATATAACAAGCGGCTTCACAGGAGCTATTTTATTGACACTTGCCGATATACTGGCAAGGAGTGTATCCACCTCTGAACTACCGGTCAGTATATTTACATCCATTTTGGGTGCTCCACTGCTTATAATTCTGCTCATCAGGGCTAATAAAAAGGAGGGGTTATAATGTCTGATTTATTCAATACTACATTTTCCGCAGCCGGAATATCTGTATATTACGGCAACACCTGTGCGGTTGATAACGTAAGCTTTGACCTTATGCCTGGACAGCTTAATGCTGTTATTGGCAATAACGGCTGTGGTAAAACCTCTCTTATTAAGGCCATCATGGGACTTATAAAACACAACGGAAAATGTCAGCTTAATGAACACTTACTTGAAAACCTCTCTGTTAAAAAAAAGGCACAGCTCATAAGCTACATTCCCCAAAGAAACAATCTTACTATAAGCATGACCGTCAGGGATGTATGTCTGCTTGGCTTCAATCCTCATATGCACATACTTGGAGGCTACACCACAGATATGCTCAGGCGTGTGGATAAAGCTATTGATATGGTTGGACTTAAGGGTTTATACGAATCAGACTTCTTAGCTTTAAGCGAAGGGCAGAAGCAGTTATGTATTCTGGCACGCACCATAATAGAGGCTTCCCCACTGCTTCTTCTCGATGAACCGGATAGTGCACTTGATTTTTCTAACCGTCATCTTCTTATGCAGCACATAAGAAGTATTGTATCCGATGGCAGATGCGCCCTAATGTGTATTCACAGCCCTGAGCTTGCTTTAGAATACTGCGATAATATACTTCTTATGAAGTCTGGGACAATCCTTAGCACCATTAATACACATACAGACTCTCTTGATATTATTAATGAAAAGATGTCTCTTATATATGATAATATTAATGTCATTGAATGTACTGACATTAACCATAAAACCCACCGCGTAGTTGTGGCATTATAGACCTATACCTATACTGCGTATAAATGTCTATTCTCACCAGACACACATACGTTATAAAATCATTTAGTGAAACGAGGTGACTTATTTATTCTATGGATAATTGTTATTTAGATGCTTTGGCTGTAATTACATTTTTTAAGATGTCAGATAAAAAACATCTTTTTATTACGGGAGACCGGGGAAGTGGCAAATCATATCTGTTAAACAACATTTTAAACCAGATTGAAGAAACTATGGATATGTCTGATTTTTTCAATTATCTGCTAAGCCGCAGAACAGACACACCAGAAGTTGTTATTAAATCTAATCTTATAGATGATGGAAAAGAATATGTGATTGGCAGACCACGTACACTCACTCCTGTTTCCCCTAAAAAAGGCAACAACATGACCTCCGTAGAGAATGGCTTTATTAACTGCGCCTGCCCTGCCATTAAGAAGCATCTTATGACCTCTGCTGATAGTGTATTTGTTATTGACGAGCTTGGTTATCTGGAAAGCTCCTGTATCCCTTTTCAGGAGAACATTAAAAATCTTCTTGATAACTCACGCGTATTAGCTGTCATCAGAAAACAATCCACGGAATTTCTTGATAGTATTAAAAGCAGATCTGATGTACTTTTAATCGATATTGATAACACCTTCAGCTCTATTTCGTGCATTATTATGGCATCCGGTATGTCAAAAAGATTCGGTACCAACAAGCTTTTAGCCTCCTTCAACAACAACACTCTCTTTGAAAATGCAATAAATATAAGTCGTTTCGCAGACTTTTATGAAACGCTTGCCGTAACCAGACATGATGAGCTTGTACAGATATGTGAACAGAAACATATACATTGTATAAAACACAGTATGCCTTACAGAAATGATATGGTACGCCTTGGTGTTTCCCATATTCTAAATGAAGCCTGCTGCCAGAAAAACAACTGCACCCAAGGGATATTATTTCTTCCATCAGACCAGCCGCTTATCACTAAGACAAGCCTTCAGCTGCTGTGCCTTTTATTTATTTACTACAACAGCAGTTATTTTGCTTGTAACAGCACAGATAAATCCAGCAATGCCAATAATAATATTAATAATAATAATAAGATATGCCGGCTTGCCTTCAACGAAAACGCAGGCGCACCAGTAATATTTCCTGAGTGCTATTATAATGAGCTTCTTACACTTCCACAGGGCAAGGGTGGCGGTTTTATTGCAAAAAAATATCCTGCACAGGTTGTTTTAGTTCCTGCACAGGATGAATATGAATTATATGATATTGATACTCCTGATGACCTTATTCGTCTTTCCCGGTATCTTCGCTAATTGCTGTACCTTATTTAGTTACAGCCTTTTCCTTTATTGTTGCTGCTTCTTCTGAAACAACTTCTTTAACCGTTTCCTCAGCTTTATCCTTAGGAAGAATTATGTTAAGTAATATTGCTACAAATGCTGCTGGAACAATACCAGACTCACCAAACATAAGCTGTACTGCCTGTGGTGTATGTGCAAGGATTGCAGGGCTTACACCCATACCATAGCCTACACCAAGTGCAACCGATACAATAGAAAGCCTTCTTGCATCAAGCGGCTCCTTAGTGATAAGCTGGATACCACTTACAATAATTGATGAGAACATCATAACTGCCGCACCACCAAGTACTGACTGTGGCATGATTGATATTAATGCTCCAAGCTTAGGAATAAGACCACATAATATAAGGAATACAGCACCAGATGCAAGTGCAATTCTGTTAACAACCTTAGTCATTGCAACAAGGCCAACATTCTGGCTGAATGATGTATTAGGAAGCACACCGAAAAGTGCTGCAAGCGATGAACCTAAACCATCACACATAACTCCGCCTGAAAGTTCTTTATCTGTCGCTTCTCTTCCTACTCCACCGACCATAACACCTGATATATCTCCAACAGTTTCTACTGCTGTTACAACAAACATAACAAGCACAGGAAGTATTGCTCTTAAGTCAAACACTGGCTTAACTGGCATGAACTTAGGAATCGCAATCCACTTAGCTTCTGCAACCTTATTCCAGTTAAGTACCCATGACTTAGTATATTCAACTCCCTCAGCATTAACTGCTGTATGTGGAAGCACACAGCCCATAATAGCTGCTACAATATAACCAACTATAATTCCAATCAGTATAGATGATGAACTAAGATATCCCTTTGTCCAGTGCTTAACGAATAATATAACAATAAGCACAACAAACGCCAGAAACAGATTCTCTAATGAGCCAAAGTCTTTAGCCCCGTTTCCACCACCGAATGAATTGATACCAACAGAAATAAGTGACAGTCCAATAGAAAGCACAACAGTTCCTGTTACAACTGATGGGAAAAATCTTCTTAAAGGCTTAATAAATGCACCAAGCACAGTTTCAAAAAGACCACCTATAATGGATGCTCCCATAATTGCACCATAGGCTAATACTCCGCCTCCCATAACCTTTGTTATACTGCTGAATACTCCGATAAATCCAGAGCTTGTACCCATAATAATAGGCACCTTGCCTCCAACAGGTCCAATTGAAAACAACTGTATAAGTGTTACAATACCAGCTATAATCATAGCATTCTGTAAAAGTGCAACCTGAATAGATGCATACTCACTTCCTGCTCCAATACCACAGGCTCCTGTAATAATAAGCAACGGTGTAAGATTTCCTACAAACATCGCCATAACGTGCTGAAGTCCAAGTGGTATCGCCTGTTTTAATGAAAGCTTTCCATTAAAATCATATGCCTCCGGCATAAGTTCTTTTATTTTTTTCATATATCCTCCGGTATATTAACCATAATCTATCTGTTATTAATCTCATATGAAGAAGGTCTAGGGAAAATCATTATTCAAGTACTGATTTTCCTTAGACCTTCCTTCTGTATGACCTACGCTTATTATCTCTGCACATCAAATGAAGCATTATTCATAAGTCGCTTAATCTGGTCAACGCTTGTGATGTTAGTATCGCCGCGGATAGCGTGCTTCATTACTGAAGAAGCTACTGCGAAATTGACGATATCTTCGTGCTTCCAGTCATTCTGCATAAGAGCATAGATAAGACCAGAAGAGAATGCATCTCCACCACCAACACGGTCAACAATCTCAAAATTGAGTGTCTTGCTTTCGTAAGTCTTTCCGTCAGCATAGTAGAAAGCCTTAAGAGAGTTATTACTTCCTGAATGAACATAACGTACTGTTCTTGCAATTGCTTTCATATGGTACTGCTCATCAATAGCCTTGAATACTCTGTCCATATCCTCAAATGATGGATCCATAGTAAGGCCGTCCTTAACATCTGTACCATCTGCATTGTATACATGGATAGGCTCAATACCTATAAGTACATCTACATATGGAAGATATCTGCTGAGTACATCCCTTGCTGTTTCAAAAGACCATAATGTACTTCTGAAATTAGGATCAAAGCTTACCGTAAGTCCAAGCTTCTTAGCTGCCTTGATAGCCTTATCTATAAGACGACGGCAGTTATATGAAAGAGCTGGTGTGATGCCACTTAAATGTAACCAGTCATAATCCTTTAAGATGTTCTCAAAATCTACATCCTTATAATCATATTCAGCAAATGCTGAGCTTCCTCTATCATATATTACCTGTGAAGGTCTTACTGAAACACCTTCTTCAAGGTAATAAAGTCCCATTCTTCCGTCAGACTTGATAATGTGCTTAGTGTGTACATCATTAGCCTTAAGGTAGTTGATACAAGACTTACCAAGGTCTGTGTTAGGTAATACTGTAAAAAATGTTGAATCTACACCAAGGTTAGCGAGTGAAACTGCTACGTTGGCTTCTGCTCCACCATAGTTAACTATGAAATTGTGGGTTGTAACTATCTTCTCATAGTTAGGTGGTGACAATCTTAACATCAATTCGCCAATTGCTATGAACTTCATACGTGCCTCCATCTATCATTAAACTTTTAACCTGATATTAAGTAATATTTTATGGCAATAATCTGTACTTTTATTGCTCTATATTGTCAAAATAATACTCCATTTAATGATACTACTTATCCTATAAAATTGCAAATTGTATTTAACGCATTAACTCACAAATACCGCAGTATTTTGTTGCATTAACACACCATTTCATTGTATAATTAAAAATATTTTGAAGCGAGGAAAGTAATACCTATGGACATTTACGAATCATTGAACTCTATTTTAGTAACTTTATTCAATGATATAATGAACATTGAAGAAAAGGCTTTAATTACAGATGAATTTTCTGACATCACAGTTACTGATATGCACATAATTGAAGCTATCGGAATTAAAGAGCCACGCACTATGGGAACAATATCCAAGGCCTTAGGCGTGACTATGGGAACTCTTACAGTCGGCATTAACGGACTTGTTAAAAAGGGATATGTAATAAGGACAAGAAGTGAAGAAGACCGCCGTGTCGTATATGCTTCCCTCACACCAAAGGGTAATGCGGCATACACTCACCATATGAAATTTCATCAGGATATGATTAAACATATTACTGACGATTTAAGCGAAGATGAAGCAGCTGTACTTATTAAGACATTTACAAGGCTTGAAGATTATTTTAAAAGCATATCATAACATTCAAAATGATTATGGAATTATATTAACATATAACTATACTGTCGCAGCTGCGTAACCTTTAACGCACTGTCTGCATAGCAAAAACCCCACAGATATGAATTTCTGTGGGGATTTTTTGAAAGATTATTAATCTTTCCGCCGACCTGGCCGGCATAATTTATATATGAGAGTTTTGGAAAAGTAAGCTTATTTAGTTAATTCAGCTGTCTTATATATAAATGTTACTGAATTGTCCTTACCATCTGATTTACCAAGGAATGTGTTGTAATTCTGACCAAGCTTGATTACTTCCTTGATTGTATCTACTGCTGTATCAGCATCATCTCCAACAAGACTTGTAATAGCCTTAATACCTGTCTCATTGAATTCTGCCATACCATCTTTAAGTGTTATAGCACCATCATTAAGCTGTGTTACGCCATCTGCTAAAGTTACAGAAGATGACTTAAGTGTTGATGTTCCATCAGCAAGCTGTGTAGAACCACTTCTTAAAGCTTCATTGTTAGAATTAAGTGTGCCCAAACCGCCTGCAATCTGTTCAATACCACCGTTAAGTGCATCATTATTGTCGTTAAGCTGTGCAAGTCCTGCACTTATCTGTGCTATACCACCATTAAGTGTATCATTGTTATCGCTAAGCTGTGCAAGTCCTGCGCTTATCTGTGCTATACCACCATTAAGTGTATCATTGTTACCACTAAGCTGTGCAAGTCCTGCATTAAGCTGTGATGCACCTGCGTTAAGTGTATCGTTATTCTTAACAAGTTCACCAAGTCCGTCTGTTAATGACTGGCTTCCTTCTGTAAGCTGCTTTAATGCTGCATTAATAGTTTCATTATTGCTAAGATTGCTGACAACTGCATCTAATGCACTTGAAGCCCCTATATTACCAGCAGCCTTAATAAGTAGTCCTAACTGGTTAACATATACATAATCCTTTGAACCAGCCTGTGATACCTGTGGAGAATATGGCTTACCGCTTGTCATAGCTTCTGTATATGTCTCTGTTATTATATTAGTTGTATAAGCTGTAAGATACTTTACAAAATAAGCTGATATATCTGTTGCTGCCTCACTACTGCTCTTCTTACCCAGATCACTAAGGTCTGTTGCTATAGTTACATCACTAAGACCTAATGCTGTTCCTAATTTCTGTAAATCAGCTGCCTGCTCCATAACAGTCTTTCCTGTTGAGTCTGCTACAGAATTCATCTTATAAGCTGTTGAATTAGCTGCAAGTTCCTTAACAACATTTCCAATAAGTGCTGTCTTAATGCTCTTTATTCCTTCATTTAATTGTGAAGCTCCTGCCTCTGCACTAGCAACACCATCTGTATAAGCCTTTAAACCTGTCTGTAATGAAACTGCACCTGCTGCCGCACTGGCAACACCGCCTGTATATGTTGAAAGACCACTCTGTAATGTGCCTGAACCTGCATTAAGTGCTCCTACACCATCAGTATAAGTCTTTAAACCTGACTGTAACTGTCCTGCACCTGCACCAAGCTGGTTAGCTCCTGCTGTGTATGCACTGATACCATCCTTAAGCTGTCCTGCACCTGCTGCCAGAGCTGTAGCACCATCTGTATAAGCATAGATACCATCTTTAAGCTGGCTTGCACCATCATTTAACTGGTTCACGCCATCTGTAAGTGCTGGAATACTGTCAGAAAGTGTCTGTGTACCATTCTGGAGAGTAACTGTTCCATCTGTAAGCTGGTCAGCTGCTGACTGAAGCTCATTCATCTTATCTTCAAGCTTAGCAAGTGAGAAATCATCTGTATCTATATCATTAAGTGTGCTTGTTGTAGCAACTGACATAGACATATCAAGCTCGAAATCCTCTACATCTGCTGATATTTCAAAGTATTCTGGAATATCCATATCAAGGCTTTCACCATCAAACTTAAGGTTTAAAGTATCCTTTAAGCCTGGCATAGCCATACCAAGTGCAATGATATTATCGCCAACCTTGCTTACCTTGCCGTTAGTAACTTCTACATTACTGAACTTATCTGTTGGAAGAAGTGTTCCTGTAATCATAGTAAATGGAACATAAGCTATCTGTGACTTTCCATTAACTGTTATATTCTTCTTCTCATTGTTAGTATAGTCATATCTGATAGTAACCTTACCACTCTTGCCAATCATATCTTCTGGCTTAGTTTCAACACCATTTAACTTGTAAGTAACCTTTATTGAAACAGGAGCAGTCTTATCAGATGTGCTCTGGTTAGTTGTTGTTTCGCCCTTAGAATCAGTAACCTTTTCTGTTACAAGAACGTGATCCTGAGTTCCGTCTGCCTTATCAAATACATATACCATCTCGTCTCTTGTATTTGTCTTTAATGTACTTGTATTTGATATTGAAAGCTCGTTCTTAATAGCATTTGTTATAATATTCTCTGTATTAGAAGCAGCCTCACTGCTTATTGCAACCTCACTGCCTGTCTGATTATATGCTGTGCTAGTGCCACAGCCTGTAAGTGTTGAAGCAATAAGAACAACACTTAATAATACTGAACTATATTTAAATAAAGTCTTCTTAACCATAACTATTCCTCCATTTTCTTACTTCCTGATATATTCTTATATCTGTTACGGCATATACACCTTTGACCCGTTCATACATCTTTCTGATTACATATCCTGATTCTTCTTAGGCTTAAATCCTATACTTGTATTGATAATGAGCTTATCACATAATACAAACAATGATGGAAGTATGAAGATAACTACGAACATACTTATAATTGCACCACGCGCCATAAGTGTACAAAGCGAACCAATCATATCAACTGAAGCTATACATCCAACACCAAATGTTGCGGCAAAGAAACCAAGCGCACTAACAATAATTGATGGTATTGATGTTGAAAGAGCTATCTGGATTGCTTCCTTCTTAGCGTATCCCTGGCTTCTTTCCTTCTTATATCTTGTTGTCATAAGAATAGCATAATCGACTGTTGCACCAAGCTGGATAGTACCGATAACTACTGATGCAATAAATGGTATCTGTGTATGCGTAAAATATGGAATACCCATATTAACAAATATAGCAAATTCGATTGCTGAAACAAGTATAATTGGAAGCGATATTGATTTAAGTACGAACAGGATAATAACAAATATAGCTACTATTGATACCGCACTGACTGTCTTAAAGTCCTTATCTGTTATAGTGATAAGATCCTTGGTACAAGGAGCTTCACCAACTACCATTGCCTTAGAATCGTAAGACTTTACAATATCATTCACCTTACTAATCTGATTGTTAATTTCATCTGATGCTATTTTGTAATCTGTAGCAATCATCATTATCTGATAATCTTCACCCTTAAGCTCTGATACTGTCTTAGCCGGTAAGAATTCCTGTGGAATACCAGACTTAAGTGCTGTGTCAAGTCCGAGTGCGAACTGTACACCGTCTACATCACCTAACTTATCAAGCATTTCGTTAGCTGTATCTGTAGACATACTAGAGTCAGCAAGTATCATATAGATTGAATTCATATCAAAGTTTTCTTCCAGCTTCTTATTAGCCTGTGAGCAGGCAAGGTCATCTGGAAGTGTATCAGACAAATCATAATATACTGATGTATGATTCTGTCCATATATAGCAGGTCCTAATAATACAACAAAGACAATTACAAATATCCATGAGTGGTTTACTATAAATGTAGCAAGCTTATCGAAGTTTGGCATAATCTCACGATGCATTGTCTTCTCTAATGCCCTGTCAAATGTAAGTATCAATGATGGAAGGATTGTTACACAACCGATAACACCGAATACAACACCCTTTGCCATAACGATACCAAGGTCAAGACCAAGTGTGAAGCTCATAAAGCAAAGTGCAATGAAACCTGCAACTGTTGTTATAGAAGAACCAACTACGGATGTAAGTGTATTACCAATGGCAACTGCCATCGCTTCCTTGTGGTCATCCGGATATATTTCCTTCATTTCCTTGTAGCTGTGCCATAAGAAGATTGAATAATCCAGTGTAACACCTAACTGAAGTACAGCCGCAAGAGCTTTAGTTATATATGAAACCTCACCTAATAAAATGTTAGAACCCAGGTTGTATACAATTGCCATTCCTATACTTATCATAAAGAATACTGGTACAAGAAATGAATCCATAAATATAGCAAGCACGATACATACAAGAACTACTGCTATAAGTACATAAAGTGGTGTCTCTTTCTCCGAAAGATTCTTAGTATCCGTAACTACTGCTGACATACCACTTATAAAGGCCTGACCCTCTGTCTGCTCTCTTATCTGTATGATAGCATTCATAGTATCATCACTTGAAGTTGTATTATCGAAGAATATTGCAAATAAAGTTGTATCTGTGCTGTCATTCTCGAAATACTTTCTGAATTTTGATGGAACAATCTCAGATGGAACATCTTCACCAACTATTCCTGTGTAAGAAATAACCTGTGCAACGTGGTCTACATTCTCTACCTTCTTAATAAGTCTGTCAGTAGACTTCGTATCCATATTCTGGACAACGACCATCGCGTATGCACCCTTATTGAAGTCATCCATAAGAATGTCCTGACCCTGCATAGTCTCTATCTCATTCGGAAGATAATACAGAATATCGTAATTAACTCTTGTATTAAAGTATCCGATTGCAGATGGAATAAGAAGCAGGAAACTCAGAATAAGAATTGGAATTCTGAGTTTAACAATTACTTTTCCAAACTTTTCCATAACTCGCCTCATTTCTACG
>UMDI01055143.1_pt1 | contig 10874 bp, 10 predicted proteins | sample 1964451 | NCBI WGS metagenome assembly UMDI01 (sample SAMEA4835990, study PRJEB28245) | human gut metagenome | biome: gut microbiome; material: fecal sample | place: Denmark | collected 2008 | reverse complement strand
TAATGAAAATTTCTTATAATAAATTATGGAAATTACTTATTGATAAAAAAATGAGAAAAATGGATTTACAAAATTTGGCTGGATTAAGTTCGGCATCTATTGCAAAACTTGGTAAAGATGAAATAGTAACATTAGAAGTTCTTATGAAAATATGCCTAGTTTTAGATTGTAACATAGGAGATATTGTAGATTTTGTAAAGGAATGATTTTGTAATGAAAAAGATAAATGTTGCCACAGTTTTTAGTGGGATTGGAGCACCTGAGCAAGCATTAAAAAAACTAGGGTTTAAACTTAATATTATTTTTGCATGTGATAACGGAGAAATTGAAATAAAAGAAACCGCTGAGGAAATTAAAGAAAAAATAAAAAACATGACAAATAATAAAGCAAATAAATATGTTAAGGATTTATATAAAAAAACAAAAAAAACCAATTACGTTAAAAAAAGCTATTTTGCAAACTACAAAATAAGTGAATCTAATTGGTATGATGACATTAGATTTTTAAATGGCGATAAATATAAAAATAAAGTTGATATACTTATTGGTGGCAGTCCATGTCAAAGTTTTTCAATTATTGGAAAACGTGCAGGATTAGAAGATACAAGAGGGACACTTTTTTATGATTATGCACGTTTAATACAGCAAGTTGAACCTAAGGTTTTTATCTATGAAAATGTTCCTGGTATGTTAACACATGATCATGGTAATACTTGGGATGTTATTTATTCTGTTTTTGATTCATTAGGTTATAAAATATATAAAGATATTTTAAACGCAAAAGATTATGGAATACCACAAGAACGCAAGAGGTTGTTTGTTATTGGCTTTAGAGATAAGTCAATAAATTTTGAGTTTCCAAAGCCTATTAAACTTGAAAAAACGATGAATGATTATTTAGAAGATGAAGTTGAAGTTAGACACTATTTAGGTCAAAAAGGCTTTGAATTTGTCACAAATCCTAAATATAAAAATAGAGCAAGAGTAAATTCACAAGTTATTCAAACGGAAAAAGCAAATCAGCAATTTAATTGGAATGGTGATTTTGTTTTTGAATCAATTGAAAACATTAATTTGAAAGAGAATAGTAGTGAGATATTAAAAAGAGCTTATGTTTCTAATTGGAACAATATGACTGGAGTTATTCGACAATTATCATATAGAGAATGTTTACGTTTAATGGGATTTCCTGATTCTTATAAAATTGTTGTTCCAAATGTCCCAGCATATAGACAAGCAGGAAATTCTATTGTCGTTAATGTGCTTGAAGCTATTTTGAATGAAATCATAAAGGTGGATAAAATTTATGAAGAAGATTAAATTAGCTACGATTTTTAGCGGAATTGGTGCAATTGAATTTGCTTTTAAAAGATTACATATTGAGCATGAAATAGTATTCGCTTGTGATAATGGCGAAAGAGATGTTAGTTATGATGCTGAAAATGAAAAAAAGAATGTGCTTAGTATTAATGGTATAGATGAAAAACATGAATATGTTGAAAAATTATACCAATCATTGACTAAAAAGAAGAATTATGTTCAGCAAAGTTATATAGCAAATTATCCTCAACTAAAGTCTAATCGTTTTTATCAAGATGTTATGTTACTTGATGGTAATGACTTTAAAGGACAAGTTGATTTGTTTGTCGGTGGTAGTCCATGCCAAAGTTTTTCTTCAGTTGGATTTCAAGGTGGACTTGAAGATACAAGGGGAACTTTATTTTATGAGTTTGCACGATTAGTAAAAGAAATAGAGCCAAAAGTTTTTATATATGAAAATGTTAGAAACCTATTAAAGCACGATCATGAGAAAACATGGGATACTATAAAAAAGGTCTTTGATTCTTTAGGTTACTCTTATAAATTTGAAGTTTTAAATGCCGCCGATTATGGCATTCCACAAACTAGAAGAAGACTTTTTGTTGTTGGCTTTAGAAATGATTTAGATATTGATATGGATAATTTCATATTTCCACCACAAAAAAAAGAACTTCACTTTGTTATGAAAGATTTTTCAATTAATAATTGCTCTGAGGGAAATATGAATTTTGATAATGATGGAAATATTGTTATTTTGAATAAAAATGGTATTCCAGATTCTAAATATACTTTAAGTCCAAAATTATATGACTATGTAATGAAAACTGGGACAAAAACGTGGAGTCAAAAAGTAAAGATTAATTTAGATATAGCAAGGACAGTATTAAAAACTATGGGAAATAGACATCGAGCTGGTGTTGATAACTATATGTCTTTTGATGGTACTGAGAACTTAGGTTCGGTACGTATGTTAACTGAAAGAGAAGCATTAAGATTAATGGGATTCACTGACGATTATAAAATTGTAGTTTCTAGAGCTCAAGCTTATAAACAAGCTGGTAATTCAATTGTTGTAGATGTTCTTATTGAGATATTAAAATCTATAATTAATACAAATGTTTTTGATGAGGAGGTTAATAATGCTAAAAATAATTGATAATAATACATTAGAAGGAATATTACCGCCAAGTGACTGTGAAAAAAATTTAGGTGTTAAATGGCTTACTGGCACTTCAACTGGAAGTTTTTATATTGGTGACAAAGATATTGAAAAACAAGTACTAAAAAATTTTTTGAATGGTAAGCAAAAATGTTATATTGATTCAATGTCTTATTTTAATTATTTAGATAATGTAGAAGAAATTCTAAAAAAATTTAAGCATATATTTTATGGACCAATTAATGTCTTGGAAAATAGTAAGAAACATTTTGAATCATTGGCCAAATCTGAAAGATATATTTACATATCATATAATTATCCAGATAGATATTTAAAAACATCAAAAAATGATAAAAATGTAAGCGAGTTTAAGTATTCTTTAGCACCTAATATAACTAAAATAAAATTTATTAAAAATCTTAATGGAGAATATAAAGTTTATGTTAGTTTAGTCAAGAATTGGAGGGAACTTATTATGGCAAAAGCAGCTAAATGTGATGTTGAATCAATAACAACTATTTTTAATGATTTCGTAAATGATGGATTAAAGGAAAGAAAGCAATTAGTAGATATTGCTAGACTTTTTGGAATTAAATACTGTAGTTTAATTGAAAATAATAAAATTGATATTAATGAAGTTTTGTTAAAATCAAATTATTCTAGTGAAAATTTATTAGATTATATTAAGAATGGTATGCTTTTATCTAAAGACATAATATGGGAAAGCCAAAAAAATGAAAACGATCAGTTTAATGTTTATGGCATGCATATTCAATTAAAAAACTCAGCATTAGATTCAAATAATCCACATGTTTGTATAGGATGGAGTAATTTAGGTGACCTTACTAATATAAACACTAAGAATGAATTAAAAGAATTATACAAAAAAGTTCGTCCTGAAGATTCAAATCAAACAGTTGGTGCAAATATAAGCCAAATTTGGATGTTTAAGGATGAAGTAAAAATTAATGATTATGTTGTGTATTTTAATAATAGAATAGCTCATTTTGGAAAAGTTATTGGTGATTATGAATATGTTGAAAATCAAACTGATCAAGATACTGATTACGTAAATAATCGTAAGGTTGAATGGATTAAAGACATAAATTACGATGATTTACCACTAGAGTATAAAAAAAGTACTATGGCACAAAAATCAATATTCCATTTAAATACTTTTAAGCCTTTAATTGAAGAAATTATTAATGGGCAAGACATTGATAAAGATGTTGACGAAAATGAGGTTGCTGAATTTGATTTTTCATCTTCCCCAATTAAAGATGGTTATAACTTAATTGTTTACGGCACTCCTGGATGTGGTAAATCATATCACGTTGAACATGAATTACTAAAAAACTATTCTAAAGAAGATTATATTAGAACAACTTTTTATCCGGATTATACAAACACTGACTTTGTGGGTCAAATTTTACCTATTGTGGAGGGTGAAAAAGTTACTTATAAATTTAATCCTGGTCCATTTACATTAGCTTTGGAACGTGCGATTAAAAATACAAATGAAAGAGTAGCTCTTGTAATAGAAGAATTAAATAGGGGTAGTGCAGCTAGTATCTTTGGTGATATATTCCAATTATTAGATAGAAAAGAAGGAGTAAGTGAATATTCAATCACCAATGTAAATATAATAAATTATTTAAATGAACAATTTAAGGATGAGTATACTTTTAGTAATATTAAATTACCTGGAAACTTATCAATTTTTGCTACAATGAATACTTCTGATCAAAATGTATTTACCTTAGATACTGCATTTAAGAGAAGATGGAAATTTAAAAAATTAATTAATGAATTTAAAAACGACCACGAATTTAAGGATTGGTATATTCCTGGAGCTGATATTACTTGGAAGGATTTAGTTATAGCAATTAATAATTATATTTTAACTGTCTCTGATAGTTTAAACAGTGAAGATAAGCAATTGGGTGTTTATTTTGTTGATAAAAATTGTATGCGTAAAGAAAAAGTTGACCCAACTGATCCAAAAGCTCTTGAAGAATTTTCATATAAGGTTATGGAATATTTATGGGATGATGTTGCTAAATTCCAACGTTCAAAATGGTTTAATAGTGATATAAAATCATTAGATGAATTAATAAAGGAATATGCTGATGCAAATATTGGCTTAAAGGTATTCAACGATGACATCTTCAACAAGTAATGATGAAAATGAAAAACTAGAAATAGTTTATCATAAAGCAACTAATAAGATTGATGATTCATTTATTGGAATAAAGATTAGAAATAATAAAGTCGATTTTTATTATCCAGAAACTTACAATTTTGATGATTCTTCTTTAGAAAATGCACGTAATGATGTCCTTGCAATTTTACAAACTATATCGATTGCAAAAACGCATTCTAACTCTAATGTTAAAATTGAATCTACTATTTCTAATAATGAGGCTATTCCTTTATTATCATATTTGTGGATGATTAGAGATTATTTGCAAAATGGGTTATATATTAATAAGGAAAAGGTTTTTAAAAAGAATCAAAGAGGAAAAGTTGATTGGAAGAGAACTTTAAATGAACAACCAATAATTTCTAAAGGAAATATTATTTATAGTAATATCGTAGTATCAGTAAAAAGTGAATTAGATAATATTATTGTCCAAATTCATAAATATTGTGTTAAAAAGAGTTTTGATATTTTAGGATGGCTATTTGGTATAAATGACTCATCATTTATTGAAACACCACCATTTCACGTTGAGTTAAAACCATTATATATCGATGCATTAAGGAAAGAACTAAGTAGCACATTTGATGATGAAAAAAAGATAATGTTAGGTCATATGCTTTCAATTATTGAAGGCTTAAGTGATGATCAAAATGCAAATGAAATTGTGTATGGAGTTGATTCATATGCTTATATCTTTGAAAGAATGATTAATTCAATATTTGGTAATAGAGATGCTACTAAGTTTAATCCTAGTGCAGATTGGTATTTGACAATTGACAATTATAAGGCTTTTGCAAGTAGTGATTTAAGACCAGATACTATTTTAATTCGTGATAATATTGCCTACGTTTTAGATTCAAAATTTTATCGTTTTGGATATACATTTGATAAGAAAGATTTACCTGAAACAACATCTATCCAAAAACAAATTACATATGGCGATTTTATAAAAACAAATAAAATGGGTGATGAAATACAAAAGGTTAGAAATGCATTCATTTTACCATATAATAAAAACAGCAAATATAATACATATGGTTTTGAAAAAACTATAGAATACATTGGTTACTCTAAAACTGATTATCGAAAAGGCTTAGAAGACCATGAGATAATTCATGCTTTTTTAATTGATTTAAAATATGTTGTTGAAACATGGAATAAACGCAATCATGGTAAAGATATTAATGAGTTAGTTACTCAAATTGAAAAAGTACAAAAAGAAAGAATTAAGGTTGAAAAAGAAAATGAATTTGCCAAAAATGTTGTAAAAATTAATGATGGACAAACGTTCTCAGGAGGAATCCTTAATTCATTCTATGCTACTTTAGATAATAAAAAGCTAAAGCAAACATTAATGAACAAGCAAATATTATATGTTGATGGTTATTTTGTAATTAATGATAAAAAATACGTTAAAATAGATGATAATAACAAGAAAAAGTTAACTAGTTATGCTTTTAGAAATATGGATGAATGTTGTTTAGCTTTTAATACAACTGAATCATTAACTGACGAAGATTTTAAATATGATTTTTGTAAAAATTGTGAAGCAAGGAAAAAGACAATTTCAAAAACTATTCAATCTTCTGATAAGCATAATGAACGAATATTAATGCGTGCTCAAGATTCTGACATCGATAGAATATTAGAAGATAATAGAGATGCAATTGAATTAAAAAATAAAATTGCAGGATGCTCGTTTGGACATTCGATAGAAATATTAAAAGAAGAATGTGGGTTCGATTCTGATAATTCATTAAAAAATGAGAGCGATATTGATAACCATAAAATTGCAAAATTTATAAAGGGTATTTCGCTACCCAAGATACAAGAGTGTGTTGCTTTATGTGCTGCATTTGAGTTACATCCTATTGTTGCACGTCAGTTTCTATTAAATGCAGGCTTTGATTTACAAAGTAGTTCTAGTGAACAATACCTATTTTATAATTTCCTTATAACATATTGTTATGGTGATGATTTAAATGAATGGAATCTTAAAATAGCTGAAACAAATCATATGGAATGGCAAATTCCATAAAAAATGTTGGGAAAAATTTCCAAATTTTCAATTAAATATTAAATATATAACTAGGCCTTATGACCTGTTAGATTGATTTCTAATAGGCATAAGGTCTTTTTTTTGCATTTTTTCTTACTTTTGGCCTTAATTTTTGTTGGGAAAAATTTCCCAAGTCAAAATTTTGAGTGTGATACGATTAGGGTAGTTCCAAGGAATGTGCTCGCTTGATCAACGAGATTACTCATATCTTTGGAGTTGAAAATATGATGAACCTTTGGTAATGAGGCTAATCAAGAAATGAGGTAATTAAAATGTTTATTGATAAGAAAAATAAACCATCTTTCGCTACTGAAGAGGAAGATTGGAATAATTATCGTGATGAGGAACTCTTAAGAGATGCCCATTATGATGAAACTCACAGTGGTGATGAATCATTCGATGTTGAGGATTAATTGATTTTATACCAATAAGAAACAACTAAAAATTCTAGACTCTTTTAGTTGTCCATCCATATCTTATTGGTAATTTATAAAGCTTTCACTTAGGTGGATGAAGTGTAGCTGAATTTTGGCACTGCCATAGTTCAGTATTTACAACTAAGTATTAAGCATGAATTATGGCAGCTGCCTTCAAATTGAAGGAGCTACATAATGTCTAATAAAGATTATACAGATGAAATAAAGAAATATGAGAATGAAGCTAATACATTAAGCAATGATGAGGAGTTTCATACTAAAGACTTAAGTGAAGCGGAGTTAAGTAAAAAAACCGCTGAAAGAAATTATTATATTGAATTTAAAGATGATGAAGGTAATGTAATTAAAAAAATTTATGTTGACCGTCATGATTATATTTTATACAAAAGACCAATCTGGGCTGAATGGAAAAGAGAAGAACTAGCTAAGCGTTGTTTAATTCCTAATGGCAAAGGTGGTTATAAACGTTGTATGAACGATTGTAGTTTATGCAACAAGTGTAAGAATGGAACATTAGTATCATTAGATTCTCTTCGTGAAGATCATAATTTTGAACCTACTGATATTGATGATACACCACTTGAAATTACTTTAATTGAAGAAGCAAAAGAACTATTATGGACACTTATTCGTAAGGTATCAACTGATGAGCAATACAATAAGGTTCGCTATAGATATAAAGATGGATTATCTCTTCAAGCAGTAGGGGACATTTATGGTGTAAGTCATAAAGCTATCGAAAAGACAATTAATAATGTCTTAAAAAAGGTAGGTCAAAATGCTACTGATGAAGAAAGAGATTATTTAATTAAGTACATCTTAAAATAAATTTTTAAACAAAGGTTCCAAATTGCATATTCCAACTTCCTTTTAAAGGTGTAAGGTTCGAACCTACAGAAAGGCGGATGCAATATGGAAAAAGTAAGTAAAAATGAACCACAAAAGATAGAGGCTATTGAGGAGCTGTTATATCTAATTTCTTTATTTGCTAAGATTGTCGTTTTGAAAAGTACGAGCCTTCAAGAAAGGACAGATAAACATGATTAAAGATTTAAAAAAGTTAGATGCAGTATTAGCTAATATCATTAAAGAAGCTACTGAAGCTCGTGAAATGATTAAGGAAACTAAAACGGCAAAGGTAGAAGAACCTAAGGTAGAAGTTACACCTACTATTACTTTAGAAGATGTTAGAAAACTATTAACAGAAAAATCTAGAGATGGAAAGACTGCTGATGTTAAGGCTTTGCTTAAAAAGCATAATGCTAATAAGTTATCAGAAGTTAATCCTAGTGAATATGAGACTTTATTAAAAGAAGCGGAGGAATTGTAATGGCTGCAAATTCCCATGCAATATTATCCGCTTCTGGATCTCATAGGTGACTTGAATGTACACCATCAGCTAGATTATCTGAGAACTTCGAAGATGTAACTAGTAGTTATGCTTTAGAAGGCTCAATGGTTCACTTGATGTGTGAAATTAAACTATGTAAAGCATTAGGTTTACCTTGTGATGAAAAATTACCTCAAGATTTTGAAATCACACAAGAGATGGAAGACTCAAGCGATGCTTATGTTGAATACATCTTAGATATTTTAGGAGAAATCAAAAAGACTTGTAAAGACCCTGTGGTATTGGTTGAACAAAGACTTGATTTCTCAAATTATGTTCCTGAAGGATATGGAACAGGAGACTGTGTTATTGTAGCCGATGGTATAATCCATATAATTGATTACAAAAACGGCTCAGGAGTAAAAGTGGATAGCTATGAAAATCCTCAAATGAAGTTATATGCATTAGGAGCATTAAATTTGCTTGATTGTTTATATAACATTAACACAGTATCCATGACAATCTTTCAACCTCGTATTGCTAATATTAGTACTTATGAAATGGAAAAAGACAAGCTCATAGAATGGGCTAATAATGTACTTGTTCCAAGAGCTAAATTAGCCTATGAAGGAAAAGGTGAGTTTGTACCAGGAGACCATTGTAGATTTTGTAAATGTAAGATTAAGTGCACAGCTAGAGCCTTAGCTAATTTACAACTTGCTTCATATGAGTTTAAACCTGCTGATTTGCTTGATGATGATGAAATTGAAGATATCATCGGTAAAATTGACAATTTAGTAGAATGGGGTAATTCAATAAAAGAATATGCTTTAAATGAAGCTCTAAAAGGTAAGAAGTGGTCTAAGTACAAATTGGTTGAAGGTAGAAGTAATCGTAAGTTTAAATCTGAGGAAGAAGTTGCAAAGGTTGTATCCGATGCAGGTTATGATCCTTATGATAAAAAGTTATTAAGTATTACTGATATGACTAAATTACTAGGAAAGGCAAAATTTGTAGAGTTATTAGATAAATATATTTATAAACCTCAAGGAAAGCCTACCCTTGTAAGTATTGAGGACAAACGTCCTGAAATGAATCTAGCAGTTGATGATTTTAAAAATGTGAAAGAATAAAGGAGAATATAAAATTATGAAAAACGCAACAAAAGTAGTAACATCAAAGAAAGTAAGATTTTCTTACGCAAATTTATTAGTACCAAAGAGTCCTGTTGAGGGTGCTGAACCTGTCTATAGTGTATCTCTTATTATCAGTAAGGATGATACATATACCTTAGATAAGGTTAAGGTTGCCATTCAAGCTGCTTATGAAGAAGGAGCTAATAAACTAAAAGGAAATGGTAAGGTTGTACCACCATTTGCATCCCTAAGACTAGTATTAAGAGATGGCGATATTGATAAAGCAGGAGATGAAGCATATAAAAATAGTTACTTCATCAATGCAAAATCTAAAACTAAGCCTGGTATTGTAGATGCTGCTTGTAATCCTATTTTAAATCCTGAAGAAGAAATCTATTCAGGTATGTATGGAAGAGCAAGTATTAATTTCTATTGCTACAATACCGGTATGTCAAAAGGTATTGCTTGTGGACTTAATAATGTTCAAAAAATTGCAGATGGAGAAAGACTTGGTGGTCGTGCATCAGCTGAATCTGATTTCAAGGATGAAGATGATGCCGATGATGATTTCCTAGAATAAATAAAACTTAAGGTGGTTGCTTAATTGCAATCATCTTTTTTTGCTTTAGGTTCCAAAATAAGTATCTTAACTTCCTTTTTATAATGAAGGAGATGCAAAAAATGAAATATATGTTCTTGGATATTGAAACGTATTGTGAAAGAGATTTAAAGGAATGTGGTGTATATCCTTATGCAGCTGATCCATCTTTTGAAATCCTATTACTTGGTTATTCCTTTGATGGAGGTGAAGTACACGTTATTGATTTAGCTCAAGGAGAAAAGTTACCAAATGATGTACTTGAAGCAATTACGAGTCCTGATGTTATTAAAATAGCCCATAATGCCTTGTTTGAAAGAGTGTGTTTGTCATCATATCTTGGAATGCCTGTTGGCACATATTTACCACCAGAACAATGGAGGTGCTCAATGGTAGCTAGTGCATATTTAGGATTACCATTATCACTTGATATGTTAAGTACAGTATTAAATTTGAAGAATGCTAAAATGAAAGAAGGAAAAGAACTTATTAGATATTTTTGCCTTCCTTGTAAGCCTACAAAATCAAATGGTATGCGTACTCGCAACAAATCCCAAGATAGCCCCGAAAAATGGGCCACGTTCGCTCTTTATAACAAATACGATGTGTTAGCCGAAATAGAAATATTAAGC
>UMDI01059701.1_pt1 | contig 10954 bp, 8 predicted proteins | sample 1964451 | NCBI WGS metagenome assembly UMDI01 (sample SAMEA4835990, study PRJEB28245) | human gut metagenome | biome: gut microbiome; material: fecal sample | place: Denmark | collected 2008 | reverse complement strand
ATGTTTTCACAATTCATTTATTATTCCTGCCGCTTGACCCCATGCTTGAAAGCGGGGGCATGCGCGGCAAATTCGGTCAATGATGTCAATGAGTTCATTCATGGTTCCTGATTCCTTCCATTGCCGTCAGCGTCATATGAGTCATTCGGACAGCTTCCATCATGGATGTACAATGAATTATCTTAGCCTTGCCATTCCGTTTCACGGTCAGAATGCTCCCCCCATGAATGACGCATTCAATTTCATTGTTCTTTAATCATATTGTTCTCATGACTGCAATGATAGCATGAAATACGGACAATAATTCTATATCATGATGGTTTCAAAACCGTTCTCATCATAATATTCCAAACCAGTGTAATCATAATATGTTTTCATCCATTCCATTGTGAATTCCCTTGGATAATCCCTGATGACATGGAATAAACCATTATCAGCCATTCTCATTATCATTCCACATTCCCGTTCCCCGGCTTCCATCATGTCAATGTATTCAATGCGTCCATATTCGCACGACATTGGACTACAAGCATATAAATCAGTGAAATCCAATGCAAGCGCTGCCTGCGCAGGTGACAGCTCATTAATCATCATCCGATTGAATGCACGTAAAGCATCGATGATTCCACTGGATACATAACTGTCATGTTTCACGGGATGAGCCTTATTGAACGCGCAATGAAGTTTGAAATCCATGTAATCACAAATGGAATCAGGAATGAGTGTCCTATCTGCATTCTGTGGTATTCGAACAAGTTTAAGCATTGTGTTCATGTAACCGGCATGATAATCAAACACATCAAGCATTATCGAATGATGCGGATCATCAACCATATTATTGATGATGTCCAAATAATCATCCGCATTATCCGCGTTTTGAATAGCTTCCAATTTAACATATGCTTTAACAAGTTCATTAGCAGATAAGGTTTTATCATTATAACAGGAAATGAATTTGATTTCATCCGCAATCATGCCATCAGTCCAGCCACGTCGATGCAAACCCAGCAGGACATTATCCGACCGGCGCCCCAGAATGAAATCATGATTAACTGAGGCCATGATTTCATTCAATGTAACAATGACGAATTTGAAATCATCAAATGTCAAATTCGGTTCGACATTAACATGATCGCGAATAATGAAATAATTCCAATCCATGATATACAGGATGAGTTCATTCAGTGTCATTGTGAGTCCATGGTTCCATTTTGAAATCGTGAAACGTAGTTTTTCCATGATATCGCATGGTTTATATGGATACCGTCCATCCCTGTTCGCCATCAGATGGATTATCCGTTCCACTGCATCCGCGATATCAACCGGCATGTTTGCAATGATGGCATTGTAATCATCCATGGTGAGAGTATCGGCATCCGGCGCTTTCATGAACATCGCCTTAGCATCATTCAATGAATTCAATTCATCAATTGTAATCATCAAACTTCCTTTCCTGGAACAGTTTTTTCATTATTCATGGTTTCAATGATTCCATCCATTATCATGTTCAATGATTCATTGCAGTATTCAACTGGCATGATGGTCCATTCGGATGGCAGTGATGAACGCATGAGCATATTGAATACATGATGCATGTCATATGAATCATCCTCATCATCATAATCCCCCAGCATGTGCAGGCCATTTCGGTGCATGTAAGCAAGCATATATTCGAACATGTCAATGATAATGTAAATGAACGCATCATCCGCATTGGTTTCATATAAACCATGAATGATGTTAAGCAGAATCATGTCCAATCCCGGCGCTGTCACGCAATAATATTTCATCATGAATGAATCCATCGAATTCATATCCACATGATAATCAATCAGGCTATTCCTGTCCGGTGTCCGCCATTTCAGAATCCAATCCAGTTCGTTTTTTGAATACATGGTATTAATCATCGGTGCGACGGCATACAGCATGTCCGTGTCATAACAAGCCTTGAAGCCATCATCATCGTCAGTATAATCAATGCATGAGTATAATTCCGCAAGTGAACATAATAAGTCATCATCAGATTCAATTGAACGGATATCCGATATCGCATGTGAGAACGCGCAATACTGATTTGAATTCATTGAATTCATGATTGCATGCAGTTTTTCATTATCGGCATGCTCAGTGAACAGCATGAGCGTGGTTCTAACATTCGGTAAGATTTCAGAATGATGATTCAGAAAAACCATCATGCGTGTGTTCATTATTGTTTTCAGGGTGTAATCATGGATCATCCTGTTTGTTTTGGAATCAGGAATAGAGAACATGGCGTGTGCGGCATCCAACGCTATTCTCGCAATCGCACCATGTGATAAATCAAGTTTTGTCATATAATCATTGGAATCAGCGTATGATTGCATGAGATTATTCATTATTCTGAATGATGTGATTACAGGTTCCGGGTCGTTCCTGATTTCATTAATGAATGCATTGAACGCATCAGGATTATTCGGTTCAACAATCCAATCCGCAGGATCATCACCTTCGACATGCGCGTTCAGGTTAATGGTTTCATCCACTGCAATCCATGTGCATTTAGGAATAAGTTTCCGGAAAACCATGATTTCATAATCCAATGCATTCATCATGTCATCAATGATAGCATATTAATCCACATGTGATTATCAGGTATTATTATAGTCAAATCATACCGGATTGATTATTATCAAAAACTCGCGAAAGACACTAATAAATCACTTCTTTTAGCAAGCACATGCTTTCCGCCTGGCATCAACAATCAGAGACGGATAGTTGTCGGTGTTAAGAAATCGATTCCGCATCCGATTCCGAAATCAGAAACACAGAAGGACAACACGCTTCTCGCGGCGACAATCGCATTGATTGTATTCATTGTTCTCATGATTGCAGGTATCGCTTATCGCATGCTGAAACGCCATTATCGCATTAAGCGCGAACTGGCAATACTGGATGCAGAAGAATCAGCTCTTCATGATGGCATTGATTCAAATAATAACGATGATAACACACTTAATGAGAACAGCATGGAGTCAATTCAATCAACAGATAACGATGATTCACATGATGATTATAAGAATTCTGACGCGGATGGCAATCATGATGAATCCAATGCGAACATTAGTAATGATGAACATAATATAAACGCATCATCGAATTCAGAACATAATGATTCTATTTATGATGATAATCCATTTAATCCTATTGCGGCAGGAGCATGTTTCACTGTGATTGAACATAATAGAATGAAATCATCCGCATCCAATGAAAACCATCAGTGATCCCATTGATTTTTCCGATTGACGTTAATGGGACATGAATGAATCCGTTTGATTTCAGATGAATAGGAATCCGGAATGAGAATGATTTTTTGTTCCGGGTTCCTATTCATTATGCTAATATAATATGACACGCAATAAAGCATTTTGTCCAGCATGTGTAATATTATTGTATATAATGATGAAATATGATGGCATTGGAGGTAATAATGGGAATGCCGATTGATTTGTATGCCGTCCGGCATGGCGAATCGGAACAGAACACGCTCATCACAGCCGGTTTGAATGGTGACACGACATTATTCACTGAGGATAATGTTACAGTGCCAGATGCCGCATGGCGACTCACGGAGGATGGCCGCAAACAGGCATATTATATTGGAAGATGGCTTGTCCAACAACAGCGTGTGTATGATGCTTACATGGTTTCACCTTATATCCGTTGTCTGGAAACCGCTTCACTCATGGGATTACCGAAAGCGAAATGGGTTCAGAAACGCATTCTACGTGAACGGTCCTGGGGCGAAATCTGCACCGTGACAAGGGATGAATTCAAAACGAATTATCCGCGTAATTGGATGTTCCGCAAAACCGATCCGTTATACTGGCGTCCACCGGCAGGTGAAAGCATCGCTGATGTCAGTGAGAACCGCGTCCATAACATGCTCACATCATTGGACAGGAACCATGATGGCGAATCAATTATCATGGTTACTCATGGTGATTTCATGTATGCATTGATGCTTACATTGGAAGGATTGTCGGATGATGATTATTTGAAACGTGAACATGATGATAAATGGCGGATTGGCAACTGCACTTGCATTCATTATACTCGTCGTGATCCGGTTTCAGGTAAAATCAACAAACGATTCTGCTGGGAGCAGCGTGCAATGCCAATCCATAATGATAATGGTTGGAATGTGAATGTTACTGAATGGCGTGAATTCCATCGTGATGCGTTCAATAACGGCGATCTCATGGAAATAGTCCGTGAATTCGACAGGAAATTCGAAATATGATATTAAAATGAATATAAATTCACTTTCGCATTGCATGACGGCGATGAATTTGAACACAATGGAACCAAATACAATCGCATCCTCGCAATAGGAACCATAGGAAACACGGACGGAAGACACCTCATTTCCATCAGCGTGTTCAATGACAGCATGGATACAGTGATACATGGAATGACATGAATAATGCTTACATTGATCGCGCTCATGTCAAATGAGTGAGCAAACTCGCTTATGAGAAGAAACCTTATGATGAACTCATGGCTTTCACTGGTGGCATATATGAAATCATGATGCTGAAAACATATTGATTTCAATGCGAAAATCGTATTATGCAAATCGCTGTATTTTGATGTCATCCACAGGGCGTGTAATATTCGGCTCTGTGGACGCCTGTTTCAATTTGAATCATGTAAAACCCTGTTTTCGACCCGTTTGTCATGAAACATGAAAAATCGTCGCCAGAATCGCAATGTGAGTTTTTGGCAGTCGGCATTGCATTAATCCGTTTTTATCGTTCTCATATGATATCATTGTATTCATGGGATTATTTAAATTTTTCAAAAAGAAGAATGACGGCACTGGTTCAATCGGCGGCGTTAACGCATCATCCACATTGGAGCCATTGCATCCACGCGACATCAATAATGTGAATGACAATGAATTGGATGGAATGCTGAGAATGGGGTCGTTCCTGATGCCTTATCATGAGAACACTATACTCGGTATCAACAATAATGCTGGCATTGTCGTGTATGATGCGAATGGAGGGACAATGCTCATCAGGGCGCATGCGCAGGAAAAACATGGTTACAGGTGGATGCATGCAATCGCATTATTACGTTCAACCGGACATGCTGAAATCATTGATGGAAAATTCGGTGATGAGGCTCTTGTCCATTGCAAATCAGGCGATGTGAGAATCATCGGACATGATGCCGATAAATGGTATGTTACCGCGTATATAACCGGTGGAAATGATAATAGCATGGATACTTTTGATTGGATTTTCGCTCATATGGCGATTGATCGTGGTGTCGCGCCGATGGCACCAACCGAACGTTTGAATCCGGCGTATCCTGATGAGGATGAACTATCACCTGTTCAGAATGCGCCATCGGCATTGCGGTTCCGTGTCATCCATAATGATGACGCTGATAAGGATGAGTCCAATGCATACAATGACAGCGCGGAAAATGAGCAGGATGATTCACAGGGAGGGAAACCATTGACGGTTGATGTGAACTCTGATAAGCTCGCGGAGCAATTCGGTTTGAATGATGATGAGAAACAAGTGTTTGAACATGAATTGAACAGGCGTTTGAAAGCGATTCAATTATAATCATATTCATTGACTGCGAATATTAAAGCACCGGAACGGCAAAACCGGTGCTTTTTCAATATTTTCATGTTTGTTATTTATATTAAGTGTTCACCATCTGAATACTATCGTGTCGTTCTCATTCATTTCATAATCGCATTCAACTTGTTCGCCATTTTCAATGATATGCCCGATTGTCTCATATGTCCCACCCGGTATGATGTAAGCGTCAATCACGCCGATTTCATTTATCAGCCATGATGCCATTGCATTCATGTTATCATCATTGAATGCCGTGAGAATTGTTTCCATTTTATCCAATTGCATTGATTGTTCATTTGCTGCCATGTTCGGTTGCCATCTTAAACAAGTTTCATATTCAATTTGATAATCCATATCCAAACTGTCTGATTCAATTCCCTGCGCCACCGAGTAAGCGATATCCGCGCTTATCTTATTCTTGACCGCTTTCATGAACGCATCGTTTGATTGTTTCTTGTTATTCGCCGCAAGTCTCTTGTTAACCGCTATTAGAGTGCCATCTTCCATCATTCCATTGTCCTTGTCAATAGTTGTTTTCATGCTATCAATGATACCATATAAACCGCTTGGAAGCAACATTGGAGCGCGTCAAGAATGGCGGAATTCCGCCATTCTCAGGACGCTCATGAAACTTTCACAATCGTATTCAAGGAACATTATGATTTCAATGTTTTCACATTTTCATCACAGTTGTCAGTTAATTTCACCGGCATTGATTTCACCGTTCCGCAGCTGATTGATGAGGTTCATGAAATCATCCGTTCCGAAAGCATCATTCATCGCCATCATTTCACGGACACGCTTGCCTATGTTCCATCCGGCGATGGTCTGACGGCTACCGTCAACATCAATGTATACTTTCGCCTCATCATGCGCGTTCATGACGGTGAATTTGCCTTCCAATCCCAGTGTCGTCGTGGAATTCCTATCCATTTTCGTGTACCATCCGGTTTCATCCGCAAGTTCCGGCATGGCTTTCAAAATGGATTTCAATGCCGCGCGAATGAATTCGGCGCTACTTTCCTCTTTACGTGGCGTGTAATGGCGACATGCAGCCATGCGTCCATTCTTAGCCGCATTCATGATTTCATCAGCCGTCGCTGTCGCAGTTGGATTGGACGTGTAGTTTTCCTTGATTCGCGTGGTTCCGGTTAGCGCGCTGCCTTTAAGACTGATGTTCTGCTGTTCCAATTCTATTCCTTCCCTTCTGTCATCATTTAAGCAATGGCGTTCCTGTTGATGAATCCATTGTATGCAATACCATGGACTATTCAAAATCGCATCGGCGCGTCGCGCGGCATATCGCCGTTTTCGTCAGGATTATCCTGAAAGCGGTATATGTTTGAAAACATGATTTTGCGCCGGTTCACCTGAAAGCGGAACCGGTATCAGAATGATTATAATAGTTTCAAATCAACCCGGTTCACCTGAAAGCGAATTATCATGAAAGCATTTGAATCAATCAATTCCATGAGTTGGTTCATCTGAAAACAGTATCGTTTTAAAACATGATTTCGAACTGGTTCACCTGAAAGCGGAGCGGATAATGAGACGGTTTATTCCAATAAGAATTCATACGAATATTCAAACATGATGTATTCCCATAATACTGTAGTTCACCTGAAAGCGACACCATGCGCATTCATAACTATTGCATTGAATGCGCATGCTATACATGAAAACACGGAATAATCATAATGTGTTATGACGAGAACGCACGTATGTATCATTTTAGTATTCATTATCATTCTATAATCGCCTGTTATGAAAACTCGTTTTGACCTGGTTCACCTGAAAGCAAGCAGGGAGTACCCCTGTGAGTTTCAGGGTGAGCATTATGCCCGCATGACCAGTGCGTTGTCATGCTGAGTCATGCGGTTCCGCCTGTCAGCTGTGGTATGTGGCTCTGCTTGCATTGTGTACATGTGTGTTCATGCTGTTAACGTGTGCGTTCATGAGTGGGAACAAAACTGGAAATAGCGACCGGTGGCGGCGGCGATTCTATTTTTTGGAAAATCGCAGTGTATTTATCCATTCTGTTTTTATTCCGATTTTTAATATAATAACACTTAAACATGTATTTGTTTCATATTAGCGTATTATATCCGCATAATATTTATATTCTATTAATGATTATAGCGCTATAATCATTACATTTGAAAACTCATTCTGGACTGGTTCACCTCAAAGCAAGCAGGGAGTACCCCTGTGAGTTTTGAGGTGAGCGTAAATGCTGGTTCCGTAGTTCACTGGCACGTCGCTCATGGTTCGTTCCCGTCGTTCAAGTGAGATTCATCAGTGCGCTGCTGGCAGCATGAACGCACATGACATGAAAGAGCATGGGGGAGTGACAACCTGTGACGGCGGCAGTTCCATTTTTGAAGCAATGCTCGTCAGCGTTCACCATTGTCATTTCACAGTTCTCATATTATGCGCACAGTATCATGCATTCCCATATTATCATCATGACTGATTCATGCGTCCAGAACGCATTTAAACGGCATTCTAACGGGTTTTCCTGTGAATCATGAAGGGAAGTTATGTATTCATGATTTCAAGGCGTGTATGGCGCGTTTAAATGCGCTTTTATTTTTCCACCCATGATTTGTTTTTGAATGCATGTTGTATAATTTTTGAAAAGGATAAAGATGAATGGGAACATTTTGAATTCATGTTCCCATTCATCTAATGTTCACCGGTAACCGCAATCGCAACCTGTTTTCCTGATGGATGCATCATTCAGACGTGATGATTCATTGATTCTGATTTTATGATTCACGAGATTGATGATGCGCTCGCCATCATTCACTGTCATTTTCATGGTTTCATCCGCGTATTCCAATGGATACATCGCGTATGTTTCCATGAGCGAACGCAAATCATTGCCGGATATTGGTTCCAGTTCATATTTTTTCAAATATTCCACGAGCATGAACGCCGCACATGAAACCATCATGTCCACGTCCATGGTTCTAGCCGCTTTCGCCAGCCTGTTGACAATCATGTTCGCAGTGGTTCCATTCATTTTGCCAGTCAACCGTTCATTGTCATCGCCAATGCGAATCAGGAGTTTCATGTCAACATTATCCGTGATGTGATCAGATAGGAATTCACGGGCTGCGATGAACGTTGTTCCCATGTTCACTATCCCGTGTTCCGCGTCCGACATTATCTGACGGATTGGATTGTAATCGTCTGATGTCATGAATGCATGAACATTATCATATATGTCAAGATTCCCATCCGCTTCCTTGCATGCGATACGATGAGGTTCAGTGTTTGAAATGTAACGCAGGCATTGTCGGACATGTTCGGCTTTAATCTGATCATGTTCCCACATTGCAGCCATTGTTCGCAATACCGGATCAGTGTCCATGCATACCGGGGATAAGCCGATTCGTGCAAGGAAGCCGGTTTCATTGTCATTCACTGGTTCTCGTCCCAGTGCGACGCGCGTGCAATATCGGATTTGTTCCGCCGTTTCCGGTAATGAATATGATAATAGAACAGATGTCCATTCAGGAATCGGTTCATAACGGTTATCATGTTTCAATGCTGATTGAATAATCATAATGTCCGATTCAGATGCGTTGTCAACAAGAGTCTGCATTCTGTCAATGTCGGCTTTAATCTGCTTGTTGGTTTCAATGATTGCATTCAGCAGGAATTTCATGTCATCACTATCATGGTAATATGGCAGTGTTTCAAATAATGCGGAGGCATGCGCGTAAGCGTATGCCTCCGGGATGTTCCCTGTCATTCTTGCATCCGATGCCTTATTGAGTGTTTCCTTTGATTCCATGCTGATTTCATATTGCAATTGCCGGATGGTATGGTAATCCATTGCCATGTCATCCCGGACAACGCCGTAATCATCAAAATAATCATTCATGCCATCAGTCATGATTCCAATAATACATGATTCCGTGCTTACTGTCAATATGTGCTTTAATCAATTAATGTTGACAATGAATTGCGATTATGATAATATCATCTCATGATTGATTTGAAAATGATGGCATCCGTTCATTCACGTATACTCATGGATGATTTTGATGACATTTTCAGCCCGCAAACCCGGTATTTCAATGCCTAGGGTCAAGAACGTCAGGCGTGTCGGATTTGCATTATCGCAATGGATATGCTATTATTGTTTTCAGAAGCACAAAGGCAATAAGCAAATGGAAGGAGCGTGAACCGACCATGACCATGAGGAAAGTGGCGCAACGCATACCGTTCACGCCTTCCAAGACGCAAACAGCACTGTTCGAACAGTGCTTCGGGGACAGGCGTTTTGCCTACAACAAACAAGTCGAGGCGTTCAACACTTATGACAAGGAGTCGAACCCTAACCCAGCATATCCGAATGTGACCGACATGAAAGAGGCGAACGAATGGCTGAAGGACAGCCCTATCCCATCGAACTCCCTGAGCAATGCAATCATGGATTTCCGCAAGGCGAAGTCAGCGTATTTCAGCAAGGCACAATACGGCAAAAACCGGCCACGTTTCGCCATGAAAGGCGACAACATCCAATCGTTCCGAAACACCATGCCAACACGCCGGATGGAAGGAAACAGGTACCCGCTGTCCAAGAAGCTCGGTTCGGTGCGTATCCGCAAACGCGACCGGCTCCGTTATCCCATCGAATCCTTGTCCAGTTGGACGGTGAAGCGCGAGAACCAGACGTATTATCTCGTGCTTCTGTTCAATGTGGACATCCAGCCGAAACCGAAGACGAAGGGTCAGGTCGGCATCGACTTGGGTGTGAAGAATCTGCTCACACTGTCCACCGGCGAGAAAATCGACTATCCCGACCGGTTGCTCCAGTTGGAGAAGAACATCAAGAAGGAACAACGCCGACTGTCCCGCAAGACGAAAGGGTCGAACAACTATCGCAAGCAGAAAGCAATCGTAGCCAAGGCATATGCGAAGCTTCGCCATTATCGCGATGATTTCCAACACCAGTTATCCCATCGGCTGATTGAAGATAACCAATTCATCGGCATGGAGACGCTGGCGGTTCGGAACATGACGCGAAGGGTGAAGAAAAAGCTGGATGCTGACGGCACGCCCATGCGGAACGGGCAGTCTGGCAAATGCGCCTTGAACCGCTCCATTCTCCGCGAGGGTTGGAGCACCCTTGTGGACAAGCTGTCCTACAAGGCGGAATGGTATGGACGGACGCTCATCCAAGTTGACAGGTTCTATCCAAGTTCCAAACTATGCCATGCCTGCGGGCACAAGTACAAGGAACTCCGACTATCGGAACGCGAATGGACATGCGAGCAATGCGGAACCACGCATGACAGGGA
>UMDI01039601.1_pt1 | contig 10964 bp, 6 predicted proteins | sample 1964451 | NCBI WGS metagenome assembly UMDI01 (sample SAMEA4835990, study PRJEB28245) | human gut metagenome | biome: gut microbiome; material: fecal sample | place: Denmark | collected 2008 | reverse complement strand
GATTCGAACCCCGGACAACTTGATTAAAAGTCAAGGGGTCAAAATGCTCTCAAACCGCATAAACTCAATTGTCTTTAATTTTGGTTGGAACGAAAATGGAACATTTCGTAACCAACGATGATTATAATATCACATCATTTTCGACATTGCAAGCATTATTTTTAAATTTTTATGTAAGTTGCTGAACAATACCCTGTCTTACCGTTGATAGGGTATTTAACTTTATGCCACTTGCTACCTTTTTTAAGAATCCGTACCGTTGAGCCTTTAGGCATTGTGCAAACAATCTTAGCTTTTGTACTAGCACTCTTTCTAAGGATAAGCGGGTCACTTTTTGTAACGACTTTTCCATATACTCCTGCTTTCTTTGTTTTTTTCGCTGTGGTGCCTGCAATGTCTGATTTAAATTTGTTCCATCCCTTGTTATTCTTTCCAATCCATGGGTCTGGACAGTCCTTGCCGTTAACATCCCAGTGTCGGATAACGTGATCTGCATCAATGTTATACTTTTTCATGTAGTATGTAACTAGCCACACTAAATCCTTGTACACATCTGCCGGTACACCACCTACGCAATTGCACATTTCAATGCTTAAGCTGTTTGCATTTGTAGCAACCTTGTATTTGCTACCTGCACCATTTTTTAAAGTATAACATCCACCTACTGCCCATGCTACTCTCTTAAGAGATACAGATTTATATACAACTCCACTACCATCAATAAAACAATGAGCAGAAGCGTGTCTGTTTGGTCCTTGAAAATATTTGCAGTTATTTAAGGCTGTATCTCCTTTGTTCCCTGTAAAATGCACAACGATATATTTAATATCACTTAGCTTTCTAGTTCCGCCGTAATTGGAACTATGAGCAAATTTGTTGATAAATTTCATTTTATTCCACCTCTTTGTGTGTATTTTCTGTTAAGTCAACAGGTCCTTGATAATCTGGGTCTACTGCCTGTCCTAATTCTTCATAAGACATTGCGTTGACACTATCCCCGATTCCCTTTGTTGTTGGGTCCACCAATACCCCGACAGCCACTAAGATATTAAGGATGATACCTACAAGCTGTGATACTGCATCCTGTGCTATTGGTGCTGTGATACCTAAGATTCCAAGAATCTGGTAGATGAATGCAATTAAGGCAGAAGCCAATGCTACTAATGTTGCTTTATTCTTGAAACGTAATTTAAGATTCATAGTTTCTCCTTTCACTATATGTAAAAATATGTTATTATGTTTCCAAATCATTTATTGTAATTGTTTTCGTCATATAAACCCTATTACCCTGTTACCCATGTAGCAAATACGTTAAGCCACGCACCTGTTTTAATAGTTATGCCTTGTGATTGATTTGTTCCATATCTTTCAACTTTACATATCCCTGTCGTTCTGACAGTAAGTAAAAACCTGTTAAGTCCACTTCCTTGACATAGAAAACGACTTTCCTGTGATGGTGCAAACTTTTTATCAAACGTTAAAATACTATCGTGTGTAGACCATGCCGTATTATTTTTTAACGTTCCCTGCAAAAATACAATATTTCCAATTTTCCGTACTCTTGCGTTTGAATTACTTGTGTATGGAACGATGCCATTTCCGTATTTACACTCAATCCATCCTGTGTCCTCTATAATGTCTTGCTTTTTGTCTATATTTTCGGACAAATTTTCTACATTTGTTGACAAATTCCCAACATTTTCGGACAAATTTTCTACATTTGTTGACAAATTCCCAACATTTGTTGTTATATCTTCAATTTGAAGTCTCTTTTTCAAATACTCTGAAAGATTTGAAACCTTTACTTTTTTTGCATCATTCCCACCGATGATTAAATATACATCATCCGTGGGAATTTCCTGCTCTGGCAAATCATTAATTAATATAAGAGGTACATTAACCGCCATAATATCACTCCTTAATCATTCAGTTTATTATCTTTGATAAAGTCTCTAATAGCTTTAATATGTTCCCTCAGTTCATCGTCAACAACGTAAAAATTGCCCTTATTATTTCGGCTGATTGGCTCTCCTGTGCTATCGTTAATCTCGTTGTATGTATAAGTCACTCTGTCTCCACCGTCAATGTTTAATACCATAAAACTGCTAAGTTGTTTCATTTAACATTTCCTCCTGTTCTTTAATTAAAGAATTGATTTCGTCAATATATTCTTTCTCATAATCTATCGCAACTTCTTTATTTTCATCTTGGTATTCTTCTAGCCTTTCAAATTCATAATCTCTTTGAATTGCTTTAATTTCCCATGAGAATTTGAGATTTTCAGTACCTTTTACAGTAAAATAAGTAGGTGTTTTTTCTTCTACCCATAAATCGCCTTGTCCCTCTTTCTGCAAGAATACTTGGTACTCAATACCAGTGTTTACCGTTTCTGCAAATATATCATCAATGCTTATATAACATTCTCCAGTTTCATCGGTTTGTGCCGTTCCAATATCTCCAAACATTGGAGTTGCTGTCTCATAGCAATACTGTGAACGAATATCGTAATTTTCAGTATCAACTATTCTCTTTTTCGTCCCTGTACACATAAAATCTTTATGAACAGTCAAATTTCCACCAGAAATATCTACATTTCCACCAGAAATATTTACATTCCCATAAAATGATGAATCCAAGTCAGAAACAAAAAGTTCTTTTCTTTCTCCTATACTTACATAAAAGTGACCTTTTTCTGTACTGTTTGATCCGTGAGATATTAATATGCTTTCATAATCTATATTTGTATTTGTTGATTCTTGGTCAATCGTGCCAACACTATTTTTTGAATTTTTAACTTTTATACGATCGTGTCTTACTATTGAAGCTTTTCCTGTGCCGTCCTTATTTTTAGAAACGTACATTCCATCATTGAATAATTCTGGCAGCAAGCATATATATGATTGTGGAGTTTTATCGTCTGTTAGGAAATAATTCGACACCAAAATTCCTCCAGTGTCTACCGTCACAATTTCTTGATCCCACATATTGTAAACATGCAGCTCCCCGTTTCCATAAGTTTCGTTTTTACCTCCAAGGTTTAATACTCCACCTCTTGAATATGTAAAGTTGATATACAGTTTTCCGTCAGACCCACGATAAATACCTTGCCATGCTCCGTCATTGGTTAGAAGATTAAAGATTTCTTCATGTGTCAACGCATCAACATCTATTGCAACAGGAATTGTCTCAATGTCAAGAACCTGTGTAAATCCACCTGCCGCATACATCGTACATCTAAGTGCTGCTACATCACGAGGGATACCGATTGCTTTATTGCTTGCTGCTTGAATCGCTCCGCCATTCGTTGTTGCAAGAACACCATATAGGCTGTGAGTGATTGATGTTTCATCTGCGGATGAAGTATAGACAGTTTTGTATGTGTCTCCGTCAATCGTTTCCTCAATCTTAAATCGGCATTTATATGCTGTTCGTGCTGTTGCTGTACCATCACGATAATAACCAGACAGTGTAATATAGTTCGGCACCATTGAGCTGTCCGCTGATCGTTTGATGATTCCTGCGGATGGTTCCATAAAGTAGGTTCTTCCTGCACTTCCTTGATCACCCTTTTCTCCTTTTGCTCCGTTACTTCCGTTACGGCTAACAGAGTAAGAAGTTGTTGTCGTGCTGTTTGTGTAAGTCGTGATCGTCCTTGTCCATAGATACTGTCCTGCACTTGTTGTTGGAACATTTGTGGACCATGTACCTGTTGGAACAGTCGTACCACTGCTTGACACTTGATAAGTGATTGCAGTCGATTTGATTCCGTTTCCAGTTGGTCCTGTATTCCCTTGTGGACCAGTAGCACCAGTTTCTCCCTTGGCACCCTGTTCTCCTTTAGCTCCCTGCTCGCCTTTTATCTTCGCCCAAGTATAAGAAGCTACTGTCGTTGGGTCATTTACATTGTAATCTGTACAAGTACCAATATAATCTCCAACAGTTTCACCAGAATTACCAGTAAATGTTTTTCCACCATCATTTGAATATTTGATGTGAAGATAAGTTGTTTTTCCGTCAGCACCATTAGTACCAGGGATTCCCTGTGTACCTTTTTCTCCCTGCAACCCTTGGAATCTCGCCCATGTATATTTAGATGGGTCGTTTGAGTCGGCTTCTGTGAAGTCCACGTATGTTCCAATATAGGTAGATGGAGTTTCCGTCATTTGAGAAGCAGTCGTTGGTTTTTTCACGGAACTGTACTTAATGTGAAAATATGTTGTATCTCCACTAGCACCCTGTGGTCCTTGGATTCCTTTCTCTCCCTTTGGACCTTGAATACCTTGTAGACCCCGCGGTCCTTGGTCGCCTTTTTCGCCCTTTTCTCCTTGTGGTCCCTGTGGACCTGTTGCTCCTGTGGCTCCCTTTTCCCCCTGTGGACCAGTAGCACCAGTTTCTCCCTTGGCACCCTGTTCTCCTTTAGCTCCCATTTTCCCGATGGAATATGTTGTGCTTGTAGTATTGTCAGAGTACGTATATATGGTTCTTGTCCATAGATACTGATTTTCTGCAACGCTTGGTGGTGTTTTGCTCCATGTTCCTGTTGGTGCTACCGTTCCGCTGTTGGATGCTTGATAAGTCGTTTCAGAACTCGTGATACTTCTACCGCTTGCTCCTGTCTCTCCCTTATCTCCTTTAGCACCTGTTTCTCCGGGGATACCACTCTTTAATTTAGCAATATCAAATCGTTTTGTAACAGAATATGTATTAAGGTAATTAGCTGTAATATCTACCCATCCAACATCTGTTGTTAATCCTATTACAGTATAAGTGTGTGTTGAACCATTCCAAGCACCTACGACACCGCTTGACTTCTGCACGTTATAAGTACAGTCGTTAGATATATCGGTATGACCGTATAAAACCTGTGCTGTCGTGTGGCACTCTGGAAACGTTGTGTACTCTCCCTTATAATCTGTCGTGATTGCTTGGTAATCGTTGTCCAGATTGATAAGCATAGCACGAGATTTTCTTGCTTCTGACAGTGCTTGTTTTGCTGTTTCATCGTCCGTATATTTATTAAGCTTCTGCCAGTCGGATTCTACGAAACTTGCACCCTCTCCCCTTGCCACAACGCAAGTAAGGATGTCTCCGTTCTGCCCTTGATTCCACATATCCCCAGTACCATAAGGCGGTGTAGGCTGTACTACAAATACACGGCATTTACTATCTGCCGTAGACTGTGCAAAAGATGCTGTCTGTAATGCTTTTGTAACGTCAGTATCTTGTACTAACTGCCATTTCCATGTGTCTCCGTCTTTGAAAAATCTGTAGACATATCCCTTAGATTTCCAATAGAACAAGTCTCCCTCATGCTTCTTTTTATCATCTTCTGTTGTCCAGTCAGAGGCAGGGATATTGTTTAGCTTTGGTTCGTAGTCGTAGTAGAACGTCTCAATCTGTCCGTCTATCTGGTTCTGTAGATCAGCTACACTTTTTGTAACTGTTTCTGCAAAATCTGATACCTTACCATCGGCATAGTTTTTAGATTCTTTCACTGCATCACTGATTGCTTCTGGTGCTGATTTACCACCGATTGTGACGTTATCCCCAGAAATCTTTACAGTACCAGTCTCCATATCTGCATAAAAGATAATGTTTCCAGACTTATCTTTGACTGTTAATGCACCAGTAATGATATAATCTGCGTTGATTCCCTCTGCATAAAGCAACCTTGCTACCATTTCCCCAGTAATCGTAAATCCATAAGGATATGTTTTACCGCCGTCAATAGAAAAACCAATAACCTCTGCTGTCAATTTGATAACATTCTTTGATTCTTTCATTGTCGGTTTATCATGCAGGTAATATATTGTTGAGCCATCCAATAGCACTTCCTGTGTTGAATACATTCCATTACTATTTTTTAATGCTTCTTGCATCTTACCTAAAGCATTTTGACGGTTGCTTTTTTCTCGTTCGGCAAATTCTTTGCTTTTAATGATTGCTTTCTGATCACTTGATGTGTAATTGCTTTGATTTCTCATTGGAGATTCTGCACTGTTTTGTAGTGTTGTATACCCAAAGAATACAAAGTTTACATCTGTTAATACTGAATAGAAACTTTTCCCTTTCCAGTCTGTAATCTTTATCTTGTCTCCAAACTCTGCAATTGGATAAGAAATATAATCCATCGTAAATCCACGAAACGTTACATCCTTGAATCTTTCATAAATCCAAGAAACTAATGTCTCTTCATGACCTGCAACTAACGGATTCTCTATTTCTAAAACGTAGCCATCTGAACCGTATTTGACTAATTCTTCCACATCTTCTTCATTTTCGTTACCATCTTCATTGGTTATTGTCTTAGTGACAGTCTTTGTCATTTGTACACCTGTTACCTGCACATCGTTTGTATCACTTGTTAAAGAATCATAAGCTTCGATATCGTGAATATTAGTACTGTAGTCAAAATCATATGTAATTATCTGTAGATGTCCTGTGCGGTCAATTCTTGCATTTCCACAGGCAATCATAGAGATAAATCCAATGATCTGTCTAAATGTGTATTCATCCGATGGCATAGACGGAATCTGAAAATCATTATGTAAAAAGTTACTGTCTCCAATTAAAATACCGCAAGTAGTACAAGCATCTATCAGCACATTCTTTGCTGTTGCAGGGAACGTCAATGATGTACTATATGCTTTATCAGACTTGTACATATCATCATATCCCACGATTGTTACTACATTGCCGTAGTTTTCTGGTTGTGTGACTGTAAATGTACCATATTCAATTTTTTCTGTTGTAGATGATAATTCAAACGTCAGATATAGTCTGATTTTTGCTCCAAAGAAATCATAATCAGATAAGTGATCATCGTCGTTCATGATTTCTAACTGTACGTTTCTGCTAAGGGCAACTCCTAAAGGAATAGAGTTTGCCCCCGCAGAATCAACCAGACTATTGTTATCTATTGAAAAATCATCCTCTGTCAGTTCTAAAACTGTGCCATTTGCAAGTGTAACTTCTGCATACTCTTTAAAATCCTGTCTTTCTGACATTAGAGTTTTAAACTCATTACTTACATTTATCATATCGGGTTAACCCCCTGTGCATTGAACGAAAAACTAGATAATTTCTCTTTGTTTTTCTCCAATGTTTGTATTTTTATGTCCGATACCTGTCCGACATAAAACTTTGCCGTTCTCCATTCATTGTGATACACGGAAAAATAATGCAAATCAAAAGGTTTTCCTTTTGCTACCATTTGCAGGATTTTTGAAGCTTCTGACATTGGAATATCCGTAGCTGTATACGGAAAACGCTCTACCGTAAACATCGGTGTAAATTTCCCTTTTCCAGACTGTGCCCTTGTTGAACCTTGCGTATACGTGGTTTCGAGTGCTACAGCTATGTCACAATCTGGTTGCCATATTTTCACACCGTTGATTTTTATATAATCTTGTGCCATTTTTACTCCTTTCTACGCAAGACTGAATGGGTTTCTACCGTTACTCATTTGTCTTAGTTTCGCTTCTTCGATAAATTCATCAAATAACGTTCTGCGATTGATTTGTGCGGTAAAGTGATAATCTCCACCATTGTTACCGTTATTGTCTGATTCTAAATCTTTCATAACTGCTAATAGCTGTTCAAGTAAGTTAATTACGTCATTATTATTGCTGTTTGTACCACTCTGTTTCTGTGCGATCACTGCGGATGCTTTTGCAGGTATAATCTTACCAGTTGCAATCTCCGGTGTTTTAAATGGTACACTTGCCAACTCTTTAGACTGCTTCATAAAGGTTTTTATTGTATCTGGGAATGCTCTTTCCAGACCAACACTAATACCTGCGGGTAGCATCTTTCCAACCTTATCTCGCATTAATCTTGATGGAGAATGGATTCCAAAGAAACTCTTTACTGAATCAAACGCTTTGCTTGCAAGACTTGTCATTTTATCAACCAAAATCCATGCAAAATCTCCAATACCTTTTGCTATACCTTTTACAATGTTTTTTCCAACACTTAACCAGTTCACTTTTGTAAACTTATCTTTCATTTTCACTACTGCATTTTTTGCTTTAGTAGCTAAACTACTAGGTAAGCCTTTAATTCCATTGACTGCATATGTAATAATTTTCCTTGCGGCTGTCTTTACTGTTGATAATTTACCAGTGATACCACTTCCAACATTTTTGACACCATTAGTACCTATTTCTTTTAATTTGCTAGGTAAATTTTTGATACCATTTACAAGGCTGCTATATACGTTTTTTATTGCATTGACTGCATTAGATTTTGCACCCATGATACCGTTCTTAATACCCACAATAAGACTTTTACCAAGTGACAACCAATCATAGGCTGCAAACACACTAACGATTGCCATGATAATTTTTGGAATACTTGCAATAAGTGTAGGAATTGACTGAATCAATCCTTTAATCAATATCGCAATAAGTTTCACACCTGCGACTAAAATTTTAGGTGCATTATCATTGATTACACCTGCAATGTTAATCACGATTTCGGGAACATTTTTGATGATATCTGGCATGGCATTAGCTATACCTTTAGCAAGATTTAACATAAGATGGAGACCAGAATCTACTAATTTTCCTGCATTGCTTCTTAAGTTTGCAGTAAAATTGGTCAGTGCTGATAATCCTTTACTGATAAACTGCTGTGTACCATTTGTGATACCTTTTGCTAAATTATCCATAAATGACACACCAAGTTGTGTTAATGCCGTTATTGCTTTTCCTGCAACCGAAATTGCGTTGACAAATATTCCAACCCAGTCGATGGATGTTAATAACGCTGATAATTTTGTTCCTAACTGTGACCAGTCCGTTGTTGTCAGTGCATTATCTAATGTTGTAAGGATTCCTAATGCTAAACCAGACAAACTTGTACCAAGCGAATTAACATCTAACTGTGCTATCGCACCGTTTAATCCCTGCCCAATAGATTTACCAATTGTATCCCATTTAAGGGTATTTACTGCACCTGCGAGCATCTGAAACGGAATGTTGATACGGTTAGCAAACAACCGTCCTACATTAGACCAGTCAACCTCATTGAACATACCATTGATTCCAACACCAATTTTTGCCCCTAAGTTCTTCCAGTCAATTCCCTCAATCAGAAGATTAAGAGTGTTAACAATTGTATTAATACCTGCACCTACAGTACGTCCCATCAAATCCCAATCTATGTGATCTACAAGACTATTGAACGTCCGTGTAAATGCGTTTACAAAATAAGTTATCTTTGGGCCTATATTATTCCAGTTGATCGCATCATAAATCTTTTGTAGACCTTTGTTGATACCGCTAGCAATATAAGCTCCAAGTCCCTCCCAATCCTCTTTCTTTATGAGGTCCTTAATCTTCTTAGCAATATCTGCAATGGAAGATTCAATAGGAACTTTCTCAAACATATCTCCAATGGATGGACCAGTGTAACCACCGCCACCACCTCCACCGCCTGCGGATGGGGTAGAAGAACTAGGTGTGTCGTTATCTTTCTCTTTCTGGTACTGTCGGACTTCATCAAGTCCAGAAAGATAAGTCTGTATCTCTTTATTTGCTTTTTTCGTGGCTTTTGCGTTATTCTTTGTGGCTTTTGCCGCCTTATTAGCACCACTGGATGTTTTATTCAATGATGCCGCATAATCTTCTTGTACGGCTTTTGCTCTTGTAAAAGATTTCTGTCCTGTCAGTGCAGCTATAAACATGCCTACATACGTGATCGCTTTCGATAACATATTCATGAATGCCGTTAATATAGGTGCAACTACGGACAAAATCGGTGCAAATGCTGTTGCCAAACTGTTTTGTAACTGGGTTAATGCTGACATCATAGAAGATATCGAAGCATTAGTAGCTGACGAATACTGTGCAAGGTTATTGATACCTGTCATGATTCCGCTGTTAACTTTAGAAATCATTCCAAAAACGGTAGAATATAATATACTCATACCGACCATTCGACCAATAGAAAAGCTTGCATTATTAGCACTGTTTGTTGTGCTTGTGAAGTTCTGTGCCAGTCCACCAAGACGTTTTCCAAGTCCAGATACGACTCCACCCATCCTGCTAAAGACAGATGAAATACCGCCTGTTTTTGTCTTAGCACTGTCCGCGGACTGACTGACATTCTTAAATGATGAACCAAGCCTACTATTTGTGTTAACAAGGCTTCTTTCTTTTGCATCAGTCTTAGATATTTCCTTATTTAATGCATTTAAGGCTTTCTCACTTTCTTCTGATGCTGTTTTTGCGTAGTTCCCTGTAATCGGTGCAGTACGTACTTTCTCTGTTGGTTGTGCAGTTGTTGTTCCGCTGTCTAGCTGTTTTTTCTTCGCTAGTAATTCGTCATATTGTCTGCCGAGTTTTTCCGCAGCACTCTCCAATGCTAAAAACGCAGGGGAAGAAGTTGCACTCTGATTTCTTGCAAAGATTTCTTGCTGTGCCGTTGCTACCTGTTCAAACTGTGTATCAAGGCGTTGCAAGGAATCTTCAAGAATCTGATATGCTGTTGTCTTAATATTTGAATTGCTGATTTCATCCTGTAACTGTGTTGTTTGTCCTAAATCGGTGTTTAAGGATTCAACACTCGTTTCTGTACCTGTGATTTCTGCATTTAATTTTTGTAATGCTTTTGCACTCTCTTCGCTTGCAAGACCTGTTCCGCCTGTAAGTTTTGCACTTTTAGGTAGACCACTGTCTGCACTCGCTGTCGGTGCTTCTAATTGCTTTTTCTTTGCAAGGAGTTCTTCGTATTGCTGATCTAGTTTAGCCGCTGCACTTTCCATTGCTTGAAACGCAAGGGAAGAAGTTGCACTCTGATTTCTGTTGAATACATCCATCTGTGCTTTTTCCAACTCTGCAAGCTTTTGTCCTGTGGTTTCTATTGCTTTATCTAACGTATCAAGTGCAGTCGTTTTAATGTCTATGTTATCAAGTTTCTTTTCTGCCTGTGCGGTCTTTTCCAGTTCCTTAGCCACGGTC
>UMDI01003598.1_pt1 | contig 11062 bp, 6 predicted proteins | sample 1964451 | NCBI WGS metagenome assembly UMDI01 (sample SAMEA4835990, study PRJEB28245) | human gut metagenome | biome: gut microbiome; material: fecal sample | place: Denmark | collected 2008 | reverse complement strand
TAATATTTTTAACTCTAAAAAATATTGGAAAAATAGAAATGAGTTGATTTTATGTTTAATAGAAAGATAGAAAAAATTCTAAATGAATATTACGAAAATCCTTTGAATCAAATTGTTATAATTGATGGATTGCGTCAAATAGAGAAAACTTTTATTGTAAAAAAGTTTGCAAACGAAAATTATAATAATGTTGTCTATATTAATTTTAAAGTTGATTTAAATATGAAAAAAGCTTTTGAATTTGATTTAAATATTTCTCAAATAGTTAGTAATCTTTCGATTTTAAATTCTCGGTTTAAATTTATTCCTAATGAAACTGTTATTATCTTTGATGAAATTCAAGAGTGCTCTGGGGCTAGAGCTTCAATAAAGCCTTTTATGGAAGACAGTAGATATGATATTATCGCAATTTGATCATTATTAGGAATAAAAGGCTATAATAAAAATTATCATGGTGGAGTGTCAGTCGGCTTTGAACATATTGTTTATATGACCACTATGGATTTTGAAGAATTTTTATAGGCTAAATGGATTAATGAGGAAACTTTAAACTATCTTTATGATTGTTTTAAAACTAAAAAAAGAATTAATGATGCGGTTCATATAGCAATGCTAAATTATTTTAAAGAATATATATGTGCTGGAGGAATGCCTGCTGTTGTTGATGTGTTTTAAAAAACGAATGATTATAAAATGGTTCGTAGTGAACAAAGAGATATATTAGAAGGCTATAAAGATGATTTTGCTAAGCATTTAAATGAGGATGAAGAAGAGGTTATTGACAGGACCTTACTTATGAAAATTAACAAAGTATATAGTTCTATTTCAAACCAACTTTCTAAAGAAAATAAAAAATTTGTTTATTCAATGCTTGAAACAAAAGGAACTAGTAAAAAATATGATCCTGCAATTTGGTGGTTAAAAGAATATGGCTTAATTGAATATTGTTATAATTTAACAAGATTAGAATTACCTTTAGAGGGAAATAAGATTGATAATATTTTTAAATTGTATTTAACTGATACAGGTTTATTTGTTTCGATGTTAGATGATAATGCACTTAGGGATATTATGTTTGGAAATATGGGGATATATAAAGGCGTTATTTATGAAAATATTGTAGCAGATGCTTTAATTAAAAATAAAATACCATTATATTATTTTGCAAAAGATTCGGGACTAGAAATAGATTTTATTGTCCGATATAAAGAAGAGGTAACCTTAATTGAGGTTAAAGCTAGAAATGGCAATACAAAAAGTTCAAGAACTGTTTTAAATGATAATATTAAATATCCTAGTGCTAATTATTTAATAAAGCTTTGTGATTCTAATATAAGTCTTCAAGATAATGTATTAACATTACCATATTATTTAACTTACATGATAAAATAGGAATAAAAAAGGGGATGTATAGTGTCCCCCTTAAATATATGCACAAATGGTTATAACAATAATTGCTAAAAGCATAAATAGTACATTAAGACATATATTAACAAGTGCTCCTATACCAGCATTTTTAGCACATTTAGGCTTAGTATCTATCCAAACTAGATATAATATAAATCCACAAAGTGGAATGAAAAAGCCTAATATTGCCCAACCAAAGCTTCCACTATCATCAACACCGGGTTGAACATTAGGCTGATTAACGTAGTATGGTACATGTTGATTAGTATCTTCAAAGCTTTTAAAGCCCTCATTGTTATTTACAACAGACTTTTTAGTATTTTCTTGCCCCTCATCTACCTTTTTTACACATTATAGAACAATTTTTAAGAAAAATAAATGCTTGATTTATATTTATAGAGGAATTGATTGTTAGGTACCCAATAAATTGGACTAAGTAATTTAATATTATAATTGAGATACGGATTGTTGTCTATATTCTAAAGGACTCAATCCGTTTCTTTTTACATTAATTCTTTCTTCGTTATACCATTTGATATAATCTTCTATATTTTCTTTAAGATTATTCAAGGATTCAAATTCTGATTCATGACCATAAAACATTTCATTTTTAAGTATTCCAAAGAAATTTTCCATCAAGGAATTATCCATACAATTTCCTTTTCTAGAAAATGATTGTTGAATTCCTTTTGCTTTTAACCACATATTATATTGTTTCATTTGATATTGCCATCCTTGATCAGAATGAAATATCAAACCTTCTAGATTATCATATTGTTTAAATGCACTATCAATCATTCTTTTTGTCTGGTTAAAATCGGGATGTTCCGATATATCAAATGCTATTATAGAACCGTCATACATATCCATAATAGGTGATAAATAAAGCTTACCATCTTTATGCTTAAACTCTGAAACATCAGTAGTCCACTTTTGATTTGGTCCTGTTGTTTCAAAATGTCTTATAAAAGTAGTTCTATATTTTTCTTCATCAACTACTTTTTCTAAAAGAAGATTACATTTTTCAATTCCATTATCGCCTTTGTAAGAATGATACTTTGAGTTCTTGCCTTGTATTCCTATAATACCTAACTCATGCATTATTCGCTGTACACGCTTGTGATTAACTTTTGCTTGTCTATTTTTATTAATCACTAATGTAATGCGTTTAAATCCGTATCTACAACGTGATTTATTATATATTTCAAGGATTTCTTCACGTAATTCTTTATCTTTATCTTCCTTAGCTTTTATCGCTTTTACAGTGTAATAATAGCTAGATTTAGATATTCTAAAGATTTTTAATAACTCAGCCAATGGAAATTCTTGCCTTAGTTCATTTAGAGCTTTTACTTTTTCTTGGTTCGTTGGTTCTGACGTTGTTGAACTAAGGCCTGGATTTTTTTTAAGCAGGCATTCTCCATTTTAAGTTGATAGTTTTCTTTACGTAATCTATTTAATTCTTCACGTTCGGCATCATTTACTGGTGCCATTGCTTCTGTAGTAGAAGGTTGTTCTTTATTTTTCTTTGGTCTTCCCATTTTCGAGACACCTGGCTTTCCTCGATTATCTATAAGACCATTATACCCCATTTGTTCATATTTTTTAATCCAATCATGAATTAACGAAAAATTTCCATTTATTTCAATTGCTAAAGAGCTTTTACTTTCTCCGGAATAGTATCGATTAATTATTGCTATCTTTTCTTCAATTGTAAATGACTTTGAATGTGTATGTAATATTCCTTCTAATCCATGCATTTTATAACGTCGAACTAACGAGTTCATATTTGTTTTGCCCATATTAAATTTACAAGCTAATTTAATGTATGACCAACCTTCATCTATTAATCTTGCTATTTCTTTAATATCTTCATCTTTTAATTTCATAAAAAAATACCCCTAAGTCTTTCTAGATTTTACTCTAGTCCAACTTTAAGGGTACTCTTCAGATAAAATCCTTTTTTTAAATAAATATAACATAAAAGAAGTGATAATATATACTATAACTGCATATTATCGATTCTATGGCCTTATAAGAACGTTTTAGAGTATTGATTAACAAATAATCATTTTATGAAAAAAGATTATTTAAACTAAAATAAAAAGGAATTTGAAATTCCTTTTATTCGTGATTATTTTTCTTCTATATTTTTTGTAGAAGTTGACTTAGCTGTAGTTTTTTTAGTCGTTGTTTTCTTGGCAGTGGTTTTTGGTAGATCCTTTTTTTCGTCTGAATTTTTAGATGATGCTTTAGAAACAGAGGTAACAGTTTTTGTAGCTTTTTTAGTTGCTTGATTTGATACAGTCTTTTTTATTGGTGTTTGAGGCTTTGATATTTTGATATCAACTTTGTTTTCTTGAACGTTAGTACTTACTTTAGGTTCATCATTTTTTTGAGTTTGAAGCTTTTTCTTACGTTTTTCTTCAAGCTTTTCAAGGTCATAATCAACTCGTGTAATTAATGCTTTACCTCGAGCTTGTCCAACTAAGCCTTTTGATTTGCCATATAATTCATCAATTGCTTCCATAAAACGTATAGTAACACCATCCTCTAAAATGGCAAGTCCACGTTTAAACATTGCAGGGAAGATGTTATAAATGGCTGGTTTATTAACCATCATTTCAAATTCAATATTTTGAGTATAGTAATAGAATCTTGCAAGACGTTCAATAGATGCATCACCATCTGCAAAGAAGTTATCAATATCAGCACAAATCTTTACACAATTCTTTTGTGTTTTTTTACAAGAAGCACAATTCTTTATAAATGGATTTACTAGTGGATAAAATCCAATTATTAATTTTAGATAATCAGCTGTGTTTTGTTTCCAAAAAATACAAGCTGTAAAAATACAAATTACAATTCCAAGTAAAATAGCATAGAATACAAATATACGACTTAATAAATAATTTGTCTTAGCCGCAGATAGACGACATAAATATAAATATGAATAGTCGTCGGATATATCATCAGGCACCTTTGATATATGATATTTTTTTCCACTTTCTTCAAGTGAATGCATTTTAGGAAGACCTTTTCTAATTGCAAGCTCATTTAAACTATTTGTTGATTCACGATCATATTCAATTTTGGAAAATGTTGAGCCTGTAATTTCTGATTCATATAGTTGATGCTCTAGGATGGCACTTTCTTTGTGATTGTTAAAAAAAGCAGATAATACCTCATTTAAAATTGTTAGGGTAAATGAAATAACAGTATAGGCAAAACTCATTACTTCGTTAGAATTTACAGCAGGAATAAATTGTAAAACAACTGGTACTATAGCTAAAATATATAGTAACACCTTTAAAATTTTTAGTTCAGCAAACATTCTTTTTGATGCGTAATAAAACTTAGCAGAAGCTTGTCTTTGGCATCTAACACTAACTTTATTCATAACTAACCTCCGGTTTTGAAAATAATCTCACTTTGTTATTATATAAAAAACAACCATCTTTGTCAAATTTTGTCAAAAAATATTGTAAATTTATAAGAATATTTAAAGCAAGACTTATCGAATGAATTATTTTATAAATATCTTTTATGTCATATTTATATTTTAAAGCAATAAAAAAGGCATCAATTCAAAACGAATTGATGTCTTCTTAAATTAAGCATTTAAGCTATATGATAAAGTAATAGAAGTAAAATATTGTGAATTAGCATCTAGAGCATTTACACTTAATATAATACTTTCAACTTCAAGATTATTTTCTTTGATTAGAGTATTAATCTCAGAATTTAAAGTGGCTAAATCGATATTAATTTGACCATAAATTAAATTATCACTATAAATATGTGTAGTAGTATCAGGTGTGTAACTTATAGAATATTGTTTGTTATCAATAATTATAGATATACTAAATATTGCATCTACACCACTATATCTATCGAAGCAATATCCATATGATAATGTGTTTTGTGATTCTGATTCTAATTCTAATTCTTCAAGGACTATTATACCATTATTAGTATTATCAGATTCAAGACCACAATAGCTACATTTCCAATGACCAGCTACATAATCGAACTTATGTCTATGTGGGTATTGATCATATAGTGTTTCTCCACATTTGTTACATACGCTATATCCTGGTTGAGTACAAGATGCGGGATGAACTGTTACGTCAAAATGATGTGTTTCTTCTGTTGTTTCACTTTGTCCGTTGCTACTTGTATATGTTACAATTTGCATACATCTGTCTACATCTGGTGTAATTTCTTTTTGATTCCATGAATTTAAATCTTCATTTCTTTCAAATATAATGAATTGCTTATCATTAATGTAGGTGTATTTTTCAGTATATATTGAAGATAATACTCCGCTTCCACTATAATCTTGAGTAGTATTTGTAACAAGTTTTCCATTAGAATCATATTCATAAGTTGTTACATGTGTTATGGTGCTGCATTCAGTACATTTCCAAGTTTGTGTTATAGTTGAAGTACCATCACCATTTTCTTTTGTTTCTTCGAACATTTGAGATTTGTGTGAATATGTTTCGTTTTGTTCTTTTATTTCATATAAAGAAGAACCATCATCTTTATATCCGTATTGATAAAGAGTTATAGAAACAGCCTGACAATTTTCATTTTCAATAGTTGCAGTTAACCTTCTAATAACAAATGCGTTTTCTCCATAATAGTAAGTTACTATCTGAGCATTATAATCAACGCCATCTATCGTTACTTTTTCATCAAGATATTCTTTTTTTGAATTGTCATAATCTCCACTGAAATATGCATTCTTTATTTGCCCACAGGCACATTCTGAAATGGTTAGATTTCCTTTAAAGCCATAATCTGCAAGACTTATTTCTTTTTTAGTTGTTCTATGATTATTTGTTTCGTAAGTAGAATCAACAGCACCGCATAAATTACAAACTTTAGAAACGATAACTCCATCTTCACAAGAAGTAGCACCATCCTTTAACTTATACTCTTCATGCCAAGAACTATGGTTATAATTTGTATATTTAAGGATGTTTTTTTGACATTTATCACAAAATTGGTAAACTTTAACTCCATCCTTACATGTTCCATTTGGATTAACTAATTCATATGTTTCTTCTCCTGTAAATTTATGACCTTCAAATGAATATTCTGTCTTAGTATATCCACAATCAGCACATACATAAACATCTGTAGCATATGTTCCACAGCCATTTGAATCTACGTGATTAGTTAAACGGAAGTCATGCATAGTATCTCTATATGAGTTTTTTAAAATGAACTTTTGAGTTTTTACATTATAGAAGAAAGTAAAACTACTATATGAAGATTCCCAATAATTAGGATTACTTGTTTCAGTATGAGTGTCAATTAGATTGCCTTTATAATATGTGTTATAAACTGTAGTGTAATAGCTTTCTTCTTTTCTATAGCAGCCACTATATTGTATTTTAGACCAATTTCCACAATCTACTGTAAAGTTGTCGATATATGTCTTTTTATTAAAGTATATATAATTTTTAGTATGACGAGTATAAATTGTTTCATATGTGAATTGTCCTTCTGTATGATTATCTGTTTCAGAATCTTTTTCCTCACTGAAGAATCCAATTACATTACCATCATCATCTTTTACTAAATTTTTATAGTTTTCTTTAAATAAAGCAGGGATATCAAGACTAATGATGTTATCTACTAATTTAGTAAAGTCATTTTCAATAACGACTTCATTATTAAATGTAAAATCAATTGAAATATCGCCATCAGCTGTCCAATTCTTATCATCACTTACAGTACCCTTAGTAGTTACTTTTAAAGAAGTAATATTTCCAACATAGTCAGTTGAAATAGTAACATCTAGTATGTCTTTATATCTTTCAATATAGCCATCAATCACCTTAAATATTTCATCAAGATTAATATTTAGGCCAGCCATTTCGATGAAGTCTTTGATTGTATAATCTTTATATTTATCGATTGCTTCAAGTGCCATCTTAATATAGCTTGCAAAATCTATTTCGATATCCATATTATTCTTAAGAAGTTTGTTAATGGTTTCAAATAAGTTAGCCTTTCTAAATAAATCAGACTTTAAATAATCAACTAGACTACCTGAAGTATTTCCTAAGAATTCATTAATTATTTGTTCAATAGTCTTATCGCCATCTAGTTTAACGTATTTGTTAACTAATTCTACAATTTCATCAACTGTAAGACCTGTATAATTAATAATTGTATCAATTGCCTCTCCAATTGTTAATTTATCAGCATTGGCAATAAATGATCTTATAGCTTCAACAGCACCTGTACCTAAAATATAATCAATAATTTCAGCTGCTTTGTGTGTCTTAGCGTAATTATAAATATCTATAAAATAATTAATGTTAAGCGTTAAAGTATAAGAAGTACCATTATTGTTTAAAATGAATAGTTTATCAAGTACATTAATTGCTAGCTTCTTAAGAAGAGGTTTATTCGCTGTATAAATCTTATTAAGTACAGCAATTACATCTTCAATAAGTGGTTTATATTCTTTCAAAATGGCCTCAATTTGATCGGTATTTGGAAGATGTGCTTCAGTCATAAGTTGTTCAAATGATACTGCGTAGTAGTGATCAACTGAATCAAAAGTTTCATATGTAGAACTCCAAACGGTTGAAATAGTATCAGGATCAACTGTAAGACTTTCCGTAGCCTTAATGTAGATAGTATTATTTTTGATGATTAAAATGACATTAGCATAACCAATAGAGTTATTATAATCAGTGCATTGAAATTCACCTTTACCATAGCCAATGAGCTTTCTTTCAGAATTAAGACCTAAAGTTATTACTACATTTGTAATTATAACATCAGTTTCTAAATGTCCATTATCAAGATCTTTTACAGTAACACGAGCATATGGGGCACTTAATGTAACACTAGTGTAATCTTCATAAGATGTAAGAAGATTACTAATGAATTCTTCTGGTACAGTTAATTCACCACATCTTGTACAAACGATATTTCCTTCATGACCAAGCTTTGTAACAGTAGTATTCTTTTTAACAAGGCCGCAATTTGTACAGGTATGGGTTGTATAACCATCTGTAGTACAAGTAGGAGCAATAACATCATCTTTAAATGTATGAGTACAACCATAGCCACAATCAATACAAATACCTTTATCATTGAATGTATGCTCACCAGTTGCAGAAGCCCCAATAGTACCACAAACTGTACAAACTTGATCTTCACCACAAGTAGGAGCAGGAATGTTCCATTTATGTTTTGGAGCAGTTTCGTTTGTCTTATATTCGTCGCCACAATTAGCACATTTATTAAGTGTATAGCCAGCCGCAGTACAAGTAGGCTCTATAATAATTGAAATATAATTATGGCCTATTGGATTTGTATAAGTATCAACAATTACAAGGCTACAATTCTTACATGTGTGAGTAGTATAACCTTGTAAAGTACAAGTAGCTTTTGTAACAACATCATTAAATTGATGCGATTGTTGGGCAAGAGCTGTTTCATATTTTTCATGACAAACACTACATTCATATTTTTCAAGACCTGTATGCTCACAAGTAGCTTTGATTGAACCGTCTTGTAACTCATAGCTATGTCCTACAGGAAGAATATAAGTTTTATATGTTGAGTCGCAATTATCACATTTATAAGTTGTATAACCAGCTTGAACACAAGTAGCAGCTACATTTTCAACAACGTTATAAACATGTCCTGTATGATGAACTACATTTGCTTTTTCAACTCTACCACAATATCTACAAGTATTTAAATCATATGAATCATGGAAGCAATCACCATCGATATGTTTTGTCATATAATCATGCTCATATACCTTACATCTGTCTTCACCAGAAAGTCTAATTACAGTGTAATAAGAGAAGTGATTTGTTTCAAATTCCGCAATTCCATTTGCATATTTAGCTTTAATTGCCGTTGGTGTTCCTTCATCATTTATATACCAAATAGCAATTTCATCCGGATTTTCACCAGTTTTTAATTCATAAGGAACTCTTACAGTTACCTTACCATCAAAGCTTGAAATGGCATCTTCGCCAGAATTCATTCCGAAATTATAAATAGTATTATCACCAATTGTATTGGCATATGAGTCATTAAGTCTAAGATCATCTTTATTTACAGTATCAGCTTTAATTGTAATATTTTCAGGAAGAGCATTGACCGTATTTTCATCAAGAGCAATTGATGCGTTCTTTAATTCAATTTCATTATTTAGATTATCCTTGTTAACATTTGCTTCAGTTGAATCCTTGTAAGAAAGAACTGTTTTAGTAGTTTGACAATGACTACATTTAAATGTTTCAATATTATTTTCTATTCCTTTTGATACAAAACTATGAGCAGAAGTGTTTTCATAGCTCTTTTCGTATGACGAACCACAACCTGAACAAGTATAGGTAATTGTACCAGCCTTATTACATAAAGCCTCGGTTGTTACCTCACTTGTATAATTATGCTCAACTCTTAAAACGTCATCATAGGATTCTTCGTGATTACATAATGTACATGTTCTTGAATAATGTTGGATAACTTCACATTTACTATTTTTTTGTTCAGCACCGATTTGATTCCAATTACTATAGTCGTGACCTAAAGCTGGAATTGCCTCTTCACTAAGCTTTTCATTACAATATTCACAAGTATAGACAATTTTACCAGCTTGCTCACATGTTGCAGGTGTTGTAACAGCTAGAGCGTGGTGGGTCTTTTGAGCTTCACCAACAGTATGACAAACTGTACATGTCTTAGCATAATCACAAGAAGCCTCATCATGATCCCATGTATGTCCTAGAGGTTTCGTTGTTTCTTCAACTTTATAATCACAATTCTTACAAGTTGTTCTAACATAACCCGCTTCGGTACAAGTGGCCTCTTTCGTATCAGTTATAAGCTCATGCTCTAATCTTTGAAGAGCTACTTTAAAGCTAAATGTTTGTTTATCTTTTGTATATACATACTCATATACACCCGCTACACTACATGTAGAATCAACTGATTCATCACCCTTAGTATAGTCAGTAGTGTTTAGTGCAGGAAGAACAAATGTTTCGGATTTATCCTCGGCTGTACAATTTCTTACAAGAAGTCCCTCTGCCTTATCGGTCGGATTTTTTGCAACCTGCCAGTTGTCATATGTATGTGTGTGTTCTGTTTGTCTAACGGGAACGACTTGTGTTTCTTTTACATGACAGGTTTGACATTCTCTTTCTTTTGAACCTGTTTGTGTATTTGTAGGCTCTACAGTTACTTTCCAAGCACCAAAGCTATGCCCAAGCTTGGCAACTGTAGTATCCTTGTAGGAATCTCCACAGCTACATTTATGTAGTGTGTAACCATCTTCGGTACATGTTGGAGCAATAACCTCTTCAGTATAACTGTGCACGTGGTCTGTTGGAATAGATGTTGTTGGATCTTCTTTTCCATTACAAGACGCAATTAGTAGCACAGGTACGATAAGTAATGCTAGTACCTTCATAAAACTAACTACTTTTTTCATTTTATTCCCTTTCTTCATATATGCCATAATTTAGATTTTATCTAGACATATATGTAATTTTCCTGCTTTTTCTTTAAAACTACAGGACATTTTACTTCATAAAGCTTATCTCAAACCGAAAAATTAAGCTTGCTTGAGTTTATTTTAAGATTTGTCTATCTTAAAATCAAA
>UMDI01017011.1_pt1 | contig 11187 bp, 7 predicted proteins | sample 1964451 | NCBI WGS metagenome assembly UMDI01 (sample SAMEA4835990, study PRJEB28245) | human gut metagenome | biome: gut microbiome; material: fecal sample | place: Denmark | collected 2008 | reverse complement strand
GTGCGGTCATTAAACACGCTGGTCTGCATTCAATTACAGGGAATGTTAGTCGATTGGTTACACTGTTTGACACTCTCGTGCCTGATGGTGGGGACTCTCCAATTGCGTTTCCCGGTCAGTGAACCCACGGGGTTAACACTTGTTAATTCCGAGCATTATGCTGAAGCCCCGCGCTTCAGCGCTGGGGTATCTCACATTGTATTCCATCATGCTCATATAAATGATGAACGGGACAGCCCTGCGGCGGAATCCGCAGCCCGTAGTCAGAACAACTATCAAAACAAGTCAAAAGAACAGGAACGAATAATTCCTGTTCACATTGCAATCAGCATGGCAACATGGATGATTGCGATGTTATCGTGAGCAGGTCAGCTGGCGCTGACAACTGATTCATATCCAGTAGCAGAATGGTTCGATTCCATTGCTCACGACGAAACAGCAATGATTATCGGACAAATAAATGTTCGCATTGCATTCAAATGCCCTCATAGTCCAACTGGTAGAGACAATGGTCTAAGGAACCATCCAGTCAGGGTTCGAATCCCTGTGAAGGCACAGTTCCCGCCGTTGTGCGTAATGCTCGGCGGGATGAGCAATCACATGCCCGTAACATGAGAACAATATTGTTCACATGAACACATGTGATTGCAAAAATATTCGACCGTCCGGTTTGATTACGGGGGACGGGTTTGTTCGCCTCATTAGCTCAGAGGAAGAGCAATGGATTCTTAATCCATGTGTCAGGATATCGTAATTCCTATGGGGCACAATGATAGCATAAAATCAATACAATGTTAACAAATGTTGTCATTAAAAATCGCTCGTATGGCGCAATTGGCGGCGCAGCTCCATCACACGGAGAAGGATAAGTGTTCAAGTCACTTTACGAGCACGCTACAGTCGCCGGTCTGCGGGTGAGGATGAGATTCCATCCGGCTGTCTCAGAACCTCTGTTTGTTCTGGGGTCAAGTACATAAATCAAAACGGTCGCGTGGAACGCGCGTTAAACACAATCATGTGATTGAACGCAACTGACTGCAATCGGATGCAAGTATTTCATATGATGTTAAGAACGAATGCTGTCGGATTTGATTGCAGTCAATGATGACATTATGAGTTCATTCATGGCCGTGATATCCTGCGGAAGGATGCTTCTCTGTCGAAGAAGTCGCGGCGGGTTCGACTCCCGTCACGGTCGCGATAATCAATTATGACAACAAAGGATTATTGTCCACATGTCATCATATGATTACAATAACCAATAATGCCGTTGTAGCTCAGTTGGCGAGAGCGCCGAGTTGAAGCCTCGGAGGTCGCTGGTTCGATGCCAGCCAACGGCACTGGAACCCGCATATTCGGGATACGGAGAAGCCATGGTTTATCGCTCGTAGCATTGCGCTCATGGATGCATACATGGGAACAATGCGGATAAATTAAGATGGGACATCCTCCGGGTCGCAGGGTGATGCGTGTTTCCTATTATGGTGGCGTGGCAGAGCGGTCGAATGCGGCGGACTGTAAATCCGTTGGTTAAATTTAATAGCCCACAATTGTTCAAATCAATTCGCCACCACTTTTCACATGATGAGTCATGGTGGGTTCATGAATGCATGTCAGAAATGCATTCATTGTATTCATCATGCTGTTCCATGCGGTGAAGAACCGGGCATTCTGACTCGCCTGGAAGTATCCTGAAACCGCCCATTGCCGGTTGAATCCGGCTGGGGCGGCGGAAGGTCAATCGCATTGGAACCATCATGTGAACATTGCCCCGATAGCGCAACTGGATAGCGCGCTTGTCTACGGAACAAGAGGCTCCGGGTTCGAATCCCGGTCGGGGCACGACATGCGCGCATGATGGATGTACTGGAACAAATCCATCATGAGCTGGTTGAACCCGTCCAGTCGGATTGCAACCAGTGAATGCAATGATTGCACACGGCGTTGCGTTGCATGTGGGCGGCAACGGTTATCGTCGCACGGAATGTATGTTGCACGCATGAAAACAAGACGCGGACAGGAATGAAGTACTCATGGGAAACGCGGGACTGAAATCCCGTCAGGCGGGTTCGATACCCGGCCATTCCACTTGCGGGCGTAGTGAAATTAGGTATCACACGGGACTCATACTCCCGGATTGCGGTTCGAATCCGACGCCCGCTACGACACTCATCCATTATGATATGAGGACAAAATAAGTTCCTTGCCATGTGAACATATGGTAACATGCGTTCATATGGCATTGTATTCCTTCCTCGTATAAAGGCATTACGGCGGTCTCTGGAACCGCTTATCGTGGTTCGAATCCACGGGAAGGAACCGTTCTGAACAAACCCGGATGCATGATAACATATGATTTCATGCATATGATTGTTCAGAATGAAATCATATCACAGTTCCGATTTGACATCGTTCAAATCATGTGATATTATAGTAATTGTCCGCAATGGAAACATTGTGAACAGCACCTCCTTAATCGCGTCGGGAAACCGGCGTTCGGGGCATTAGTTCAGTGGTAGAACATTTCCCTTGCACGGAAAAAACATGGTTTCAATTACCATATGCTCCACGGGAACATGATTACAATACAGTAATCAAATATGAACAAAAGTCATTCTGATGTTCATATTTTGAATACATAATGTGAACATGTGAACAAAATTGAATATTCCCCGTTAGCTCAGTTGGCAGAAGCGTCGCACTGTTAATGCGAATGTCGTTAGTTCGAACCTAACACGGGGAGCGAAAGTATAAAGGCATGAAACCATGTATATAAATCATTGGTTTCATGCCTTTATTAATTCATATCGCGTAGCCAACGGATAGGCAACTTGTCTCCAAAACAAGTCAAAAGAATGTTCGACTCATTCACGCGGTGCGATGCCATCATGATAGATGCCGTCCGATATCGAATTAAATTTGATATCATAGTTAATATGATTGATAATATAATGTTTGACAAGAATGTTCCGGATGATGAACGATTGGAAACCATTAAGATTTTCGATCGTGCTTATAATGATGGTATTGATGATAGCATGCCCTGGGGTTATGTTTATCGTTCAATTTATGCTGATGGTCATACTTATGTTGGTAAACGTAAGATTTACCCGCATACTGACTGGATGCATTATGTCGGTTCCGGTGCCAGATTAAATCAATCGCTTGTTATCAGGAAAGAATTCATCTGTTTTGGATGGACTAATACTGAAACACATGCATTGGAATGCAAATATATTCAGGATGAGATTGATAATGTGCCATCGCGCGACATGGTGTTGAATGTTGTGGTTAATGTTACTGACAGCACTGAATATATTCGTAATGAGGAACGATATGAGAACACTGTAAGCAGATTCGGTTTGATGATTTTGAATGTGTATTTGGCTCTCGGTTCGGATACTCGTGCCGCTAAATATCTCGGTTGTTCAAAACGCCATGTTGACAGGTATTTGAATGATATCGGCGTGCTTAAAAACGGTAAGATTATTGATTATTCCAATAATCGTATTAATACTGATAATGCTAATTCTGATAATGTGCGCAAGCATAAGTCAAATAGACATCATAATAAGCATAAAAAGGGCATGAATAAAGTTAAGTTCGTAAGAACAGATTTTATGAAATACCGCAATAAAAACAACATTATATATCATGAAATCATAGACGAATGTCATCATTATGGAATGATATGTCTGCAATGCGATTCCATGTTTGATTCAGTTAACACCAAAACAAAATATTGTTCCGATGAATGCAGAGCATATGCTCATGTTTCAAACCAATGTGTATTGAAACCATCAGAAAAGAACAATGTTGACAACATGTTGAAACAGGGAATGTCATTCAGAGCAATAGGACGGCACTATGGAATAGGTCCTAAACCGGTGATTGATTTCATTGAGCGAATGGGATTACAAGAATACCGCGATAGAAATACAACGAATGTGGCATCAACGGAAACATATTCTGAAACAGGCAGAATGAAAATGCATATAAGATGGCATGTCCGTCTGAATAAGCCTAACATGAATTGCGTTTACTGTCAGCGGCATGAAGGTTTTGATTCACCGGAAGCAGTGAAAGCAGATGAACGCATTCATATTTGTGCGAATCCGAGATGCGGTAGACAGTTCAAAAGCCAGCGTGATAAATATTGTTCCGATGAATGCCATGACATAATGAAGTCATATGCGAACATGTTTTCATCACATCGCGCAATGCATGTCAACAAGCATAAGACAGGCACATACTGCTGGTTCTGCGAGCATGGAATCATGGATTCGGATGATTATGCGAATGTCAATGTCCTTGAAATGATGGATGGTTGCGATTCTGTTATTGGACGCAGGAATGATTGCATTATGCGTTTATATGAATCCAATGTGTCCATTCGTGAAATAAATCGCAGAACAGGAATTGCACGGGATACAATCAGTGCGGCGATAAAAGCACGGGAAATGGATCAGATGGCATGTCCGCAGGAATAAACCGGATATGAGAAAATGCGAATATTGTAAGAACCGTGATGGTTCATACTGCTGGTTCTGTGGACAACATATTATGACGGTTGATGATTATGTCCGCATTGATTTCATAGATATGATTCATGGTTGCGATGAAATAATCAAGCAACGTGATATTGATGTCATGAGAATGCGTAATGATGAACACATGACAATGAATGCGATATGCGATGAAACCGGATTATCAAAATTCATTGTTAATAAGATAATACATAATAATTGCATATTTCTTATATAAACATGACTTATGATTTGACATCATTGTATTCATGTGCTATCATAGTTATTGTCAGGTTGATGGACACATGAAAACACGTGTAAAGATACTTGATAAAATACCGCCCTTGTAGCTCAGCAGATAGAGCAGGAACCTTCTAAGTTCTGGGTCGCAGGTGCAATTCCTGTCAAGGGCACGATCGCATGTAGGTTGATCGCTGCATGTGGTTATGGCGATGGCGGAACCAACATCCGGAAATGGGATGTGAATCGCACGCGGGGGCTTAATCAGCCGGTTGATGACCGAACTCGCGGTATGAACCAGTAGGATGCATACAAATGTTTCCATTTCCTCGTTCATTGCAGGTAAAGTCCAATCCTGCTCGCCGCTTTTTGTCCTGATAGCTCAGTGGATAGAGCGTTTGATTCCGAATCAAAAGGTCATGGATTCGAATTCCATTCAGGGCACGATATCATCACGACATGAAAAAATCCATGGTGGCAATGTAAACATTGCAATGAAGTTGTTTCCCCCGTTAGGGGAATGAAACGTGAAACGTGAAACGTGAAACGATGATATCATAATTGATGACCTGTGCTGTTTGACGGTATGGGCATCAATGCCGGTGTAGTTCAAAAGCAGAACAGTGTTCTCGTAAAGCATAGACGCTGGAGCGTTACCAGCCATCGGCTCATATCACGGGTTAATGTATGCAAATGCTGACATGCATACATGATTGTGATACGATTGATAAAATATAACGGGATGAGGGAAAATTGGTAATCCGCCTGTTTTGGGTACAGGAGATAGCGCGTTCGATCCGCGTCATCCCGACTTAAAAATTCTCCGGAATCATTCGGATGCCATCATGTATGCATTGAACATAACGCATTACATGAAAGTATGGCAATCCGCTGGTTCCGGTTTTTTAATCCTGATGATATGAACGCATTGTAATCATGCTGTGTTCATGTTCATCCATGTGGGCAGAGGCGAATTTGGTTTGTCGCGCCGGATTGTGGCTCCGGAACAGGAGACTGTAAGCGGGTTCGAATCCCGTCTGTCCAACGTAATCATGAATTGTATTTCATGCTAATGCACTCATATGGCATCATGATTCCAATATGCGGATGTGGATTAGTCTGGTCAAGATCGCCGCCTCGCCATGACGGAAACGCGGGTTCGAATCCCGCCATCCGCACTCATGGAAACAATGTGTTCAATTATCGTCAGGTCAGTGATGAAGCAGCGTTTTGAATGCATTTGTTTCCATTTTGTTCGCACTGATAGTATAATGGCCATTGCGTTCCCGTGGTATGGGAACAATCCGGGGTCTATTCCCGGTCGGTGCTCGCGACACGCCGGATAACTTGACATCATGTTGTTTTCATGCTATCATTGTTAACATAAATGAAAATATGGGTCCATCGGTGTGCTTGGTCTGCGCATATCTGTCTTTCACACAGAAGGTAAGGGTTCGATTCCCTTATGCGCTACTGTGGTTCCACATGCAACCAATGTCATCATGCCGTGCGGTTATTCGCAGTATGATGATTGAAAGCATGCAGTCATGGATTCATGTGTTGTCATGTTCATGGCGATATTTTCGGCGGATAGTTCAATGGTGAGAACTTGACTATGATACAGTCAAAATGATGTTTCGATTACATCCCCGCCGACTCATCTGGACAATGTGTCATATCGGCAATGACGGCATGCTCGGAAGGCATGTGATCGGAATCATCCGGTTTCAGAGTTCGACTCTCTGGTTGTCCGCATGGATTCAACACGAACTCATCAAATCGCGTTCTGACGGCATGAATACAGAAATATGACCAGTTATTCATGTTTCATGTGATCGGCTGTTAGAATGCCGTTTATGTGCGTTTTGGCGAGATGTTTGCATGTGTTCATTGAATCAGCGTCATCGCGGAGGTGCTCGACGGCTGGGCAACGGTCTGCAAAACTGTTTTAAGAGGGTTCGACTCCCTTCTCCGCGTCCAATAAACATTATATGATATATTATCATGAAACATAGGTTAACAAGAATAATCGCTTTAATCATGATTGACTTGACATCATTGCATTCATGTGATATAATAGTACTTGTTATGAATGACATCATTCATTCATATGTATCCAATGTTGACGCATTGGATACATATTGCGCAGTAGCACAATTGGCAGTTGCATCTGACTTTGAATCAGACGGTTGAAGGTTCGAGTCCTTCCTGCGCAGCAAAATAAGTATTATAGCATGCTTATTATCGTCCCGTAGTTCAATGGAAGAACGATTCTTTGACTCAGAATTGACGATTGTTCGATTCAATCCGGGACGACTCGCTATTATGCTTGCAATGTATGCAGTATGAATACAAATTTATCGAATGTCGCGTAATCCCCCCCCCTATCCTTCAGATACGGGGGATATAAGCAACCTGTTAACAAACCAACTTGCGTAAACGCGAATCATATTACAATGAAGCTACGCATGCAGATAAAGCATATGATGATGCATACTGTCATAGCTGTCATTGCCGAATTGGAAGCGGATTGATGATGAATCCATTGCATGCCTGATTGATGGCAATGAAATGATACGAGTGAATGTCATCATTGAGGACAATGCCGTCATGTTGAAAATAATGAAACAACCGCATGATTCCAATGGCGAACCGCGTCCAATAAAATACATGCTTGATGATAGGCTAATTGAACCTGATGGTGATTACTGTCCAATCATGTTTCCCGGCCAGTGAACCCGCAGTGTTAACACTTGTTAATTCTGAGCATTATGCTGAAGCCACGCGCTTCAGTGCTGGGGTATATCACATCAGATATGAAAGCATGAATGCGTGAGCTGGAACCAGCTTGCAAACATGCATGGAATGTTGAATGATAGCATGTCAACAATTGTTGACATTGAATTCACGACACGCCGAGAGAATGGCTTAATTCCGCCATTCTTAAAAATTTTTCAATTATGATTTGACATGCATGGATACATATGCTATCATGGTAATTACCGAGGTCAGGGAGCGCCTTGCGGGTGAGGGGTCGGTTGCCGAAAGGCAATCGGAACTGGTCATCCACTTAAAAGTTCCCGCATGGGGCTGTAGCTCAACTGGTAGAGCGCGTCGTTCGCAACGACGAGGTAGAGGGTTCGACACCCTTCAGCTCCACGAGTCCAGCAGTATGGACATGTGTCATATGATGAGTGCGCAATCATCATATGAATACTGCAAACAATGATTACATGCATGTAATCATTATGCTCCTGTGGCGAAATAGGTACACGCGACCGTCTTAAAAACGGTTGCCTCATGGCTTACGGGTTCAAGTCCCGTCAGGAGCACAAAATATACCGATTCATACAATATAACCTTTATCACGCATTTTCCTCGCAATTTTGAATATTGTTGTTCTGCATACATTGAATTCATTTGCTATCACAGTCCAGCTTTTACCATCATCACGCATTTGCTTAATATTATTATAATCTGATTCTTTTATTTTCAGCATATGCGAAACCGACATTTGAACAGTGTTTCTTTCAGGAAAAAATTCAGGATGTAACGCTATGAATCTTCTTACATGATCCCGGTATAAACCGAGGGTATCCGCTATTTTGCGCAAAGACATTCCTTCCATCCACATTTGTTTGCATGCATTCACATCAATGTCATCATAAGTATGTGTTTTCCTTGCTTCTATGCTTTCCTTATATGAACGCAGTTTGATTCCACTGGATTCAATTCGTTCACGAACGGCATGTTTTGAACAATTGAAAAATGTTGACATGTCCTCAGTTGAAAACAGCATGTCCTGATAAATGAGTTTCACATCATCATCGGTAAGTTCATCTAATTCCTTACCGGAATATTCATCCGGTATTGCAATCACACGCGGTTTCAATCTGTTATGCGGATTGCGTTCATGATGTTCATGGCATTCCTTCCAATCAAGCGATGAAATGATATGGAATTTTTCACCGCATACGGCGCATGTTCTCACATCGACTTTCCGTGACGTGAATCTCGTGCCAGCACTCAATCCGATCACATCTATTCCACTGACATCAATGTAACCATTGTCAGCATACCATGATAACAATGATTCTGAAATGCTGTCCTTTGACGCTTCTGTCAAATGAGTATGATTAGTGTTATCAACTGGTATTTCACGATAAAACAATGGATGTTCAATGTCGAACCATTTCCGTTCAAGTTTATTCAATATATGAGAATTGCATTCTTCTAATTCTTCCAGTATACGGAAATCAACGTCTCTTTCGCCATGCTCATCGAACCATTCATTGAATTCCTCAATATGTGAATGTGTTTTCAATGCGTTCATGTGATCACGCCATCTTTTGCGCGCGTTGACTGTTTGTCCGATATACAGGCATATGTTGTTCCTGCCATAAATGCCATATATGCATGTTATTCGTTTGTCAACTGGAATGTCCGTGTATTTCATATTATCATGATATCAAATAATGTTAACAGCGGATTCATTCCCATGAACACCATTATTCCGCAATGCGCCAGCATGTGATAATATTAATGTTGTTGAAATTGCTGTGGCATGACGCCGCAAAATGAACGCCATGAATGTTTTCAATTGTATTCATGGCGTTCAACTATTTTTGATTATTCAGCATCCTTCCCGGCGCGTTCCATTATCGTGCCGTCCTGTGGTTCCTATTTCGTTTGTTCACTTTCATTGTTGGAATCATTGTTCTCATTGGATGTATTGTCATCGGTTCCGGTGTCGGATGTTGATGGCGTTGCGTTCTTATCCTGTTTCTTCCATGTCGCGCCATCGCCAATTGTCATTTTCGTGCAAACATACACGGTTCCGTCATCAGCGATTCCCTTGCTTCCGATTTGAGTGCATTTATTCGCATCGGAAAGCGAATTGCCTTGTGCTTGTTCAGCAGCAGCCGCCTGCGCCGCCTTGTTCAATTCATCCTGTGCTTTCTTTTTCGCTTCCGCTTCCTTGGCGCTGGATACAGTGATTACAGGAATGTCATCATCGCTCACATCATTAACTACGTAATCATCATAATCCGGTGAATCATGTTTAATAGTCCGTCCATCAGCATCAGTGAATCTTATGTATGATTCACCGTAACCATATGATTCCAATGTTTTCACAGCATCAGGCAGTTTATCACCGGTTTTCAGGATTTCAAACGCATCCTTCTCGCCGGGAATTACCGTTAATATGACTTGACTGCCTTTCATGGCTTTCTTATCAGGGAACACATCCTTGACACGGAATTTATCCGGTGAGCCATCATCAATGTATTCACCGTCAGTGTCCTTCCGGATTCCATTGAAACCGATTTTATCCAGTTTACGCAATGCGGTTTCGGAATCATCCCCTATCACTGACGGTATTGAAACCATGCTGGCATCATCAGTCTTGTTCGCGGAAGAATCAGTGTTCTGCGTTCCGCCTGAATTCATTGTATTCAAACCGACGAAAACCAATAGTATGACGGCAAGCATGACTATTATTATCATGACTGGATTCAATAATTTCGTTTTTGACTTACCGATACCTATTTTATTCTTATGTTCATCCGGTTTGCTTCTGTTTTTATTCTTATCAGATGCATCCGCCGTCTTGTTTTTCATTTTATCAATGAAATCAAATGCCTTATCGGCTAACGGCGCGAACTGTTCGGGGATGTTGTTCATGACATCATCCTTGAAACCGAATTCCTTACCGTTATGCGTTTCAGGGTCATACGCCTCATCGCCATCCATATGTTCGGAATTGTCCGCAGCGGATTCAGTGAAACCATGTTTTTCAGCTGGTGTTTCACTCATGGAAGGTTTAACCCGAATCGGCGGAGCTGGCGTTTCATAATCCGCATGTTGTTCCGCGTATGATTGTATGCCGTCATTGCCTTGCGTCTCCGGCGCGCCATCATACTGCTGAGGTTCCTGTTCCCATGAACCCATGCCGTCATCATAGCCCTGAACAGGTGTAATAGGCTCTCTGACGGGCTGAATATCATAATCCGATTCATTGTCCATATTCCGCGTATTCGGGCGCGCAGAATATCTTCTGAGCGTTCTCATGGATACATTGTCATCATTGGCATGGGTTTCGTTCCTGCGCGGCAATCCTGTGCCTGCGCGTTTCAATGTTATTCTTGCAGGTTCCGGTCGCATGTCAACAATGCGTTCATCATCCACCGTCGCATGCGCACTGGGCATTGGTATGCCTTTACGCGCATTGCGCAATCGTCCGTCATTCAAATTCGCCATATGCCGTGAATATCGTTAAAACATGATATGATGGAAGCGTGGATGATAAAATCGCTATCAATCATGTGAGAGGACACCGCACTTCAGGGTGGTGATGAATCACACACACGCATAACCAAAACTCTTTATGTAGTGTTTTCAATCGAGAATTATATGATAT
>UMDI01025957.1_pt1 | contig 11261 bp, 8 predicted proteins | sample 1964451 | NCBI WGS metagenome assembly UMDI01 (sample SAMEA4835990, study PRJEB28245) | human gut metagenome | biome: gut microbiome; material: fecal sample | place: Denmark | collected 2008 | reverse complement strand
ATAGTAATAGATAGCCTTGAATATAATATAATTAAAAAGGATAGTATAATTTATAATATTAAAGAAAATGTTAAAGAAGAAATTAATTTTGCTATTAATGCTGACGATAGTACTACTGTTATGTTGTTCCAAAAGCTGGTGTCAGAATAAAGTTAGTGAACTTTCCTTTACGGGGGAAATCCAATTAGCTCCTGATAGTACTTGTATTGTTCCAATTAAACTTATAAAACAAGCTAATATTAAGCTTATAGAACGAAATTCTTTTACGAAAGTTATGCAAGAACAAGAAGATATTATTAAACTGCAAAAACTTGAACTAAAAGAATATTCTGTTATTGTTGGAGATATGCAAAATAGAATTGTGTCTTATAATACTATTAATAATAATTTAAATAAACAGATTGAACAATATAAAAAAAGAAATAAAATACTTATTGGAACAAGTTGTGGAGTTATTGCTGTTGCAGCACTAATATTAATTATAAAATAGTATGGTAGATAATTTAGATGCTAAAGATTATCCATTTCTTAAGTTTATAGAAGAGGATAAATCTAAATATAAAACTGCTACTGAAGCTGGATATGTCGATCCTGATAATTTGTTTCTTATAGGCGATAGTGGTGGATTTTTAATGAATATTGATTTAAAATATAAGTTTGTTAATACTGAGCTATTTTATGAAGTTGGAAATTATTATAGAAGATATAAACGATATTGTGAATATAAAGTAGATAGTATTCCTCATAGACAATTTAGAAAAAGAGAAGAATATAGACGAACTAAAGGTTTTAGTGCTCCTTGTTTATTATGTCCAGATGGTACTATTAAAGAAGTTAGAATAACAGGTTCTCATTATAATTTTCTTAATTATACTCGAATGGAGCAACTTGACGAAAGTACTATTAAACGAGGTAATACTAATACTGCTAAAAAAGTTTATGATTTTCCTAAATTTATTGATAGCCAATTTTGGATGTTTCACTGTATGGAGTTTGCAGAAAATAATGGATTTCATTTAATTATTGATAAAACTCGTCGTGGTGGATTTTCATATATGATGGCTGCTGATAGTGCTAATAGAGTAAACGCTCAATCAAGAAAAGTTGCTATTCATGTAGCTATTGATAATAAATATCTTATTCAAACAGGAGGTTTAACAGATTTTTCTGTTAATGATCTTAAATTTTATGAAGAAAAAACTCCTTTTGTTAGAGGTATATATTCTCCTGTTAAACAAGATTTTCGTCTTGGATATAAATTACCAAGTGGTATAGAGGCTGATGATTCTTGGAAAAGTTCTTTGATTTCTGTTAGTGCTTTAAATAATCCTGATTGTGCTATTGGTAAAGATGCTGTCTGTATCAAAGTTGAAGAGTTATCTACAATGGATAACTTTGATGAATTTATGAATGTTACTGAACCAGCTATGCGAACTGGTGCATATACTACTGGTATTCTTATGGCTTGGGGTACTGCTACTTCTGGAAATATGCAAGTCTTTGAAGAGAATTTTTATAATCCTCGTGCTTATAATTTTATGCCTTTTGAGAATGTTTGGGACAGAGATAGTAGAAATGAAATTTGTGGATTCTTTAAACCTTATTGTTGGGGGCTACAAGGTGAAATATCTGGTATTTATGGAGTAGATAAGGACGGTAATAGTAATTTAAGTATAGGACTTGCTATTGCTAAAAAAGAACGAATAAAAAAGAAAAATGATTCTAAAACTTATGCAGAATATATTAATTATTTAGGACAGTATGCTAATTATCCTGCTGAAAGTTTTAGTAGCGCAGCTGAAAATATCTTTACTTCTGAAGAATTAACTGCTTGGGAAGAAAGACTTAGAATTGATAAAGATTTTGATTTTTATGTTGATGGAATACTTGAATTAGACGATACTGGTAGAATACAATTTAAAAGTAATGAACGATTAAGTAAAGAAGGCAAAAAAGTTTATGATTATATTATTGGAGTTCCTCGTAGGGCTAATGAAGATCCTCACGGATGTATTCGACGTTGGTTTCCTCCAGAATATGATGAAAATTATACTGAATATGGCTTAAGAAAAGAAATTCCTGCTGGACGATATAGTATTTCTTATGACCCTGTTGGCATAGATAAAGATAAAAAAGAAATTACTAATAAACATTCTCACAATAGTATTAAAGTTTGGATGAATCCTTGTATTAAAAATGGATTTAAACAAAAACTTGTTGCATCTTATTATGGCCGTCCAGATTCTCTTGAAGAAGCTGATAGAATTTGTTATTATTTAGCTGTTTATTATAATTGTATTGGAACTACTTGTGTCGAAGTAAACAGAGGAGAAACTGTTAAAAACTTTAGAGATTGGAGAGCTACAAAATACTTAGCTAAAGAACCTTTGTTTGTTTGGGACAATACTATTAAAGGAAAAATTTCTACTACTTATGGATATAACATTGGAGGTGGCAATCAACGAAAATTAGACGCTTTACGATTACTTAAAGAATTTTTATATGATGAAATAGGTAAAGATGAAAATGGCAATCCTATTAGAAATTTTCATAGAATATATGATTATCAAACAATACTTGAATTAAAGAAATGGAGCGCACTTGGAAACTTTGATAGAGTGTCTGAAATGATTATTAGAGGAATAGAATATAAAGCTATGGATATAGCTGCTAAAGATGAAATGGCTCATAGAAAGAAAATAACAACAGAAACAGATGATGATAATAAATCATTCTTTCATAGAGAATGGTATTAATATAAAATTTATATAATTAATAATATGGCAGTAATTGATTATTTTTATGCTAATAATTTTCCTTCTCAACGAGTTTCTAATGCTGAAAAGGAAAAACCTGAATGGTATGCTCAATGTTGTGACTATGTAATAGCTATGGGACAATCTTGTGCAGATAAAGATAATTTAGAAAAAAAATATCTTATATTGAATGGAGAAGTTCCTGATGAATTTTATAGAAAAATACTTAATCCATATAATGCTAATAAAGAAAAATATACTCGATTTCCAGCAACTCTTCGCAATTATGATATTATGAAAGGAATAATTCGAAGATATGTTTCTGAATATATTAAAAATCCTCATGATTTTATTGTAGGTGCTAATAATCCAGATGTTGTAATGGCTAAGGATGCAGCTGTAAGAAAAGAAATTCTTTCTATTTTAGAAGCTCAATTAGCGGCAAGAATTACTCAAAGCTATCAACAATATATTAATGAAGGTAATGATCCTAAACAATTTAACCCTCAAGAAAGTATAGATATTGAAAAATTTACTGAGGATTTTAAAAATAATTATATTGATGATATATCTGTTCAAGGACAAGAATTATTAAATGTTATAGATGATATTACTGAGTCTACATTAATTTATGCTAAAGCCTATTTTGATTTTGTATCATTTGGAGAATGTTATACATATACTGATATAATAGGAAATAAATTTGTAAAAAAAATTATTTCTCCAATAGATGCTTTTCCTGTTCCTAATAATAGTATGTTTGTTGAAGATTATGATATGTTTGCTGAACGTATGAAAATGACATATCAACAAATAATAGATACTTTTGACGAATATTTAGATGATAAAGACAAAAAGTTTTTAGAAACATATTATGCTCAACATAGTTCTACTGACGCATCATATATTACTTATGCGGACTATTATTCTTATTATCCTGATATATGTAATAAATTTACTGAAACAGAACGTAGTCTCTATAACAAATCTCCATATTTAGTTAGAGATACTAATTCTAATTTATATGATGTTTGGCATGTTGTATGGAGAGGAGAAATTAGAAGAGGCGTTTTAACATATATAGATAATGGTATCATAGCTCAACGAGTCGTTGATGATAATTATACAATTAATCCAGAAATAGGAGATATTTCTATTGAATATTTCTATGAGCCTCAAGTATATGAGTCTGTTCGTATAGGTACTCGTAATACAGCAATCTATCCTTATAAAGCTCGTGCTATTGCATATAATCGTAAAGGTAAACTTCCTTATAATGGTTTATGTGAATTACTTCCTGGATTTGGTAAGTTTTCTATTGTAGAGATTGTTAGTCCTTATCAAGTATTTAAAAATATAGTTGCATATCATAGAGAAATGGCTTTAGCAAAGAATAAACTTGCTGTTCTTGTTATAGCTAAATCTTTATTAGGAGAAAATCCTGATGAAACTATTTATAGAATGGCTGCTGATGGAGTTTTATATATTGACGATGAAGAAGATACTAATATGCTAAAGTCACAACAAATACGTATGGTGACTGCTGATATTAGTGCTTATATTAATCAACTTACTCAATTGATGATTGAAATAGATAATGCTGCTAAGGATCAAGTTGATATGACTCCTCAACGATATGGTCAAATAGCTAATAGTGCTGGTAAAGGAATAACTGAAGAAGCTATTATGAGAGGATCTATGGGTTCTGTTATAATAGAATTTATATTTGATTGTATGCGAGAAAGAGATTATGCTCGTGATTTAGATTTTAGTAAACTTGCTTGGATTGATGGATTAGATACATCTTATAGAGATAAAGATAAAAATCTTAAATATATTAGTTTAGACGTTGATTCTCATATTTATGCAGATTATATTATTAAAGCAAAAAATAGTGTACAAGAGAAAGAAAAGTTAGATCAAATAAAACAATTTGCTTTTAGTGCTGCTCAAAATGGAAATATGGATATGGCTATTGCTGCTATTGCTGGAGATAATGTTGCAAGTATTAAAAAGTTAATAATGAAATTTCAAGAATTACAACAACAACACGAACAGTCTATGCAACAATTAGAACAACAAACTAAACAAATGGAAGCTGAATTTGAAATTCAAAAAATTGCTGCAAAAGGAGAAGAAGATCGTAAAACTGTTGAACTTGAAAAATATCTTGATCAGCAAATCGAACTTATTAAAGCTGATGCTAATATGATTAGTTTCGATAATGGAGTTTCTAATCAAGATAAACAAGCTGGTATGGAGCGTCTTGAACAAGCAAGAGCTAATGTTGAAAGAGATAAAAATCAAATAGCGAGAGAAAAGAATATTTTAGATTTTCAAAGTAAAGCGGCAGATAGAGCTGTTAAACTTAAAGATATTGAAACTAAGTTAGCTATTGCTAAAGAAAATAAAAATAAATATGATAATCATAAAACTAAAAAATAAATAGTGTTTATAGATATATTTGATAGTCCGGCATGTATTGTCGGACTATTTTTGTATAAATATAAGCTATTTTAAGCTTAAATTTGGCGTTAAATGAGAATATGATGTAGAATATTCGAACGCGAAATCTCTCCTTTACGGGGGAAATGATAAAAGCCACTTAAAATAGCTTTATAATTTTTTATATGCTGGAGCGAATAATATTTTTAATTATTTTCATCTAATTATTGGATATAACAAATTTATTGCTTATAATCGGTTATAATAATTCACTTAAAACTAATTATATGAATGATTTTGGTTATGGTGTTACAAATAATGCTGATAATGCAGATGTAACAAAAGATAATAACGGCGATGCTATTGATTTATCTAAAAGTAACGGTTTAAGTTCTCCTGATGATAATGATTCTACTACTGATTTAGATAAAAATAAAAATAATGGTAATAATGATGTAGATAATAATATTGATAATAATAACAATGATAATAATGACAATGATAATGATGATAAATCTAAATCTGAATTTGTTATTGAACCTGGTACTGTTTTAGATATTGATGATAAAAAATATACAATAGACGATAACGGTAACATTGTTGATGAAAATGGAAATATTTTTAAAGAAGCTAAAGATGTAAAAGATTTTATTGACTCTTTTACAGTAAATGATGATAATTCAGAAAATGAAATTTCAATAGATAATATTCGTAAACTTTTTGATGTAGAAGTTGTAGATGAAAATGATAAACCTATTGAATTTGAAAATACACCTAATGGTATTAAATCTTATATAGATGCGGTAATTAATAATAGAGAGGAAGAAATTGCTGAAAACGCAATTAATACTCTTTATGATAAAATTCCTATTCTTAGAGATTTAGTTCCATATTATATAGCAAATGGAAATTCGTTAGATGGATTTTTAGAAATTAAAGATAGAAGTAATATAGTTTTAAAAGATGATGATGAAGCACAACAAGAAGAAATAATTAAAATGTCCTGGAGTGAGCAAAATCGTAAGGGAGATGTAGATAGTTATATTAATTATCTTAAATCAACTGGAACTCTTGCTGATGTTGCTAAAGAAGAACTTGAAGCTCTTAAAGAAAAAGATGAAGAAAAACGTAAAGCTATTGCTGAACAAGCTGAACAAGCTGAACGTGACGCTATTGAACAAGAAGAAAAATATTGGAAAGGAGTTAAAGAAGTAATTGATAGTCGTAATATTGCTGGATATAAAATTCCAGATACTATTATTATTAATAAAGATGGAAAGAAAATTTCTGTTACTCCTGATGATTTCTTTAAGTATATTTACCAAATAGATAAAAATGGTAAATCTCGTTATCAATATGATTTAGAAAATGAAACTCCTGAAGCAAGACGCAATGATAGTATTCTTCGTGCTTATTTAAAATTTGTTGGTGGAAGTTATTCTAACCTTGTAGATATGGCTATTAATGATAAAGAAGTTAAAAAACTTAAACTTATAGCTAAAACAAGAAACACTACTGGAATTAAAATAACTAAACCTAATTCCGATAAAAATAAAGGAAAAATTGATTTTGGTTATTAACAATTAATTATTATTTGTATTATGTATTCAATGCGAGTTCTTTCGAGAGGTAATTATGATGATCGCGGATACTCTAATGAAGAGAGTATTGCTAATCTTCAATTACAAAAACCTGTCGAAATAAATTCTTTCCTTACCTATAATTATGGTATGGACGATGATCGTTTTCCGCTTCTGTTTATGACTGAGGGTCAAGGCAGTGTTGGTACAGTAGATATTGAAACTGTTCAATGGACTTGGAAGACTATGGGTCGTATGAAATTTGATGATTTTATTACTCATTTTTCTGGTGGTGGTAAACCTGGTCTTGGCGGTGCTCCTGTAGAAATTCATACTTCTACTCATTGGTTTATTGAGCAACACACTCTTATTGGCCCTGATGGAAAAACTCAAGTTCGTATTCAACGAGATTTAGGTGAGAGTGCTTATGGATATGGTTATATAATTAAACTTATGTCGCCTAATCCTGATGCGTTTATTGATCCTGCTTTACTTGCTAAAGGTAAATATTGGTCAATGGGTGCTCCTCTTATTTCTGAGTCATATTCTAAAGGAAACCGTAGCAATGTTATGGGGCCTGGTCGTATGACTTCTCAACTTGAGTTCTATCGTAAATCTAAAGAAGTTGCTGGTAATATTAGCAATGTAGTTACCGAATATGAATTTAAAGATGGTGCTGGTAAGGCTTCTAAATTATGGATTAGTGAAGAGATGCGCCAATTTAATATTGAGCGTCGTGTTTATAATGAAGAGCGTCTTTGGATGGCAGAATATAACCGTTTACCTAATGGAGAAATAACTCTTAAGGATGACGATAACGGTAAGCCTATTCCTACTACTGCTGGTATGTTAGAGATTTGTCGTGAGTCTAACTATGATACTTATGGCGAATATCTTACTTTAAGCAAAATTAAGCGTACTATTGGCGATGTTCTTGATCGTGATACTGATACAGGTGAAATGAACATTGTTCTTATGGGTGGTAAAGGCTTCATTGAAGATTTTGATGAAGCTATGCGATTAGATGCTAAAGAGAACGGTTTTGTTACTCCTCTTGGCGATAAGATGATTGATGGTTCTGACGCAGGTTTAACGTATGGTAAATACTTCCGTCGTTATAAGACTGTTGATGGACACACTATTACGGTTAAACATTGTGCTTTCTTTGATAAGAGCACTATTGCTGAAGCTGCTAAAAAGAATGGTGAAATTCATCCTCGTACAGGTTATCCTATTACTTCGCATCAAGCTTGCTTTATTGATTTCTCTATTTATGATGGAACTCAGAATGTTCGAGTTGTTCGTCAAAAGGGTCAAATTCATAAGGCTAAAGTATTTAAAGGTCTTACTGATATTCCTGCATCTTGGGGCGTACCTGAAACCAATTACATTTCGACTGAAATTGATATGAGTCGTTATGAGGTTAAGCACTCTCAAGGTCTTCAAGTAAATAACTCTTCGAAGATGTTCTTGTTAAAGTGTGTACTTTAATTTAAATTAATGAATATTTAATTATGGAAAATAATACAAGTAATAACAGTGCTAAATTAAACTTTGGATTATCTGATAGATCTAAAGGAAGCTCTGATAATAAAGTTACTGCTTTTGGCGGTTTCCCCGTAAAGGAAAGTGTGGATGAAAAACCTGAACCTATTCCTGGTAGTGTTGAAGAAAAGGATATTAATGTAAAAAATAGAGAATATATAGATAAACGTAGTGTTACTATTGCATTAGTTAAAAATTATTCTTTATTTAGACGAGCTAATGATAAATCTTTAACTAAACGTAGAGATTTTATTGGAAGTTCAGTTACAAGTTCTCGTACATTATCTTCTAATAAGGGTGAAGTTGAAGCCTATTTTCCTGATTTAATAGGTCTTTCTCCTAATAACGAAAATTTTATTACTCGTGTTAAACAGTATTTAAATAATATTCAAATTTCAGTTAATGAACTTGGCAAAAAATTTGATATTAGTTTTCGTTATGATAGATACATAGATTTTAGAGCTATTCAAGATAAAGAAAAACTTATTGAAGAAAAGTATCGTCAAGCTGATAAATCTAATCTTGGAGAACTTAAAAAAGCTCTTGCTGCTAAAATAGCTGCAATTAATGATCTTGAGAGTTCTAAATATCAATTTGGTCGTCCTGTTAATATTGAAGATTATTTAATGTATCGTCATTGTCTTTTATATAAAGATATTGCTAAAGATACAGCTTTAATTAATAGTGATCCGAGTATTCGTTTTTATTTTAAAGACGATCAAAAGGAAGCTGATTTGCAACGTAAACTTCGTTTGGAGAATAATAAAGCAAAAGCTAATTTTGTTAGTATGATTGCTGATGATGAATTATTTGATGCTATTTATGCTCAATACTGTGTTAATGTAGGTAAACCTGTTATATTATCTTCTCTTGAAGATCGTATGATAAAAGAAAATGAATTAGATAAATTCTCTTCTGATGAGCCTATTAAATTTAATAAGATGTTTAATGATGCTGATATTAAGATTAAAGCTATTATTGAAATTTTGATTGAGCGTGGTGAATTTGTAAGAAGTCAGTATAATCAAAATATTATTACTCCAGAAGGAGAATTTATAGGTGCTAATGTTAAAGAAGCTGTTGCTTGGTTTAAAAATCCTGCAAATGCTGATGTAGTTAATGCCTATAAAAATAAATTAAAAAACGTATAGTTTATGACAGTAGTAGAAATGCACGTAATGTTTAGAGAATTGGCTCAACAAATGGGAATGCAGACAGTACGGGCAATTCTATCCGAAGATATTGACACTTGTCTTAACATTGCAGTAAATGATTATATTAAAAAAGTCATTGCTGATAATGTTAAGATGAGTGGTAATAATAAAATTTATATTGATAATGCTAAAATAGGTCAAATAAATGTTTTACGTACATTAATTGATAAATTAGAAATATCCAATATTACTATTAATAAAGAAGAAAATAAATTTACTGCTGAAATAAATAATAATAATGTTTTTCTATTTACGAGTTCTTATATATATTATAATGACATATTTGGTGGATTTTCTGCAAGAATAGTAGATAATGATTATTTATATTCTACATTACATGATTTTTGTAATAGAGCTACATTTGATTATCCTATTATAGTATTTACAGATAATTTTGATTCTAAAACTAATACTATTATAATAGATATATATACTGAAGATAACTCTAAAGATATTAATACTCATAAAAAGCCTTCAAAGGTTGTATTAAATATTATTAAGAAACCTAATATTATAACTTATATAAATGACACTTCTTCTTCGAATATCAATTGTGATTTACCTGAATATACACATATTGATATTGTAAAAGCTGCGGCGGAGTTATATTTAAGAAGTGTTGTTAGTACTTCTAATTAATTATATAAATAAATATGAGAAATTTTCTTCTTGCTGGTAATGTTGCAGCTATTGCTGCATCTACTGCAATAGATAAAGCACCGGCTGGAGCACTTGGATTTTATTATATGAATAACGGTGTTCCTACTGTTGATGCTACTGGCAAATTAATTACAGGTTATGGACAAATAGTTATGGGTAGAGCAAGTAAAGATGGAGGTCCTATAATTATTCCTTTTTATAATAAAGATTTTAGTTATAGTAAATCTACTTATTCGGCTGCTAAAACTTTTACTGCAAAATTTACTGTTCCTGAGCCTGTTATAATGTGTGATCATACTGTTATTTTTACAAAGAAAGGTATTCAATTTAATGAACGTAGTAATTGGACTGCTTCTATTCATGTATTTAAAGATACTGAAACTGCTGAACAAGTTGCTGCTAAAATAGCAAATTATGTTAATAATAATACTGCTACTTTAGGCTTAACTGCTGCTGTATCTACAGCAACCGTAACAGTTACCGCTACTGAACCTGCTGTTGATTATGAAATTACTATGGCAGATGCTTTAAGTGGTACTACTGTAACTTATATAACTCGTGGAGAAATTGGAATTGCTGATGCAGAAGCAATTAAGAAGATAGCTAATATGGCTGCTGCCGACGCAGGATTTGAATATACTTATATGGACGATGTTCATTATTTATATCCTAATTATCCTCTTAATCCTAATACTGGAACAAATACTACGGATGCAGGCTATACAGTTTATACTTTACGATTTGCTGTTCCACGTGATGTTAAAACTCGTGATGAATTAGTTCATCAAATTGTACAAATTGCTATTCCTACCGGGGCACATCAAATAGCTACTATGGATACTATTCTTGCTGGTATTAAATCTGTTGCATAATATAGACGCTTTCGTATTAATTTTAAATATTAATAAATATTAATCGAAGAGAAGCTGTTGATATTATTTTAATTAATAATATTAGCAACTTCTCTTTTTTTTATTTAACATTATATGGATTTATTTGAAACAGCTATTTCACAAGGTATTGCTCCAGCAATAGTAGTAGCTATTTATCTTATAGTTATT
>UMDI01064897.1_pt1 | contig 11395 bp, 15 predicted proteins | sample 1964451 | NCBI WGS metagenome assembly UMDI01 (sample SAMEA4835990, study PRJEB28245) | human gut metagenome | biome: gut microbiome; material: fecal sample | place: Denmark | collected 2008 | reverse complement strand
GCACTGAAGTGCGGTGTCCTCTCACATGATTTGATAGCATAATATTACGATGATTGCAAAATTGAATTTGCGAATGCATTCATATTGTTCGCATTCGTGTTCAATTTTGATTGAATAGGCGATTTCATCTGGATATTCTCAGGATATGCGCATCCAGTATGAAAACAATAGGATGATAAACTATGAAAACATTGTAATCATGCCATCATATCACCGATATGTTAACAATAAAATATTTGTGAATGTTGCGTGAACATGATATACGTTCATGCCTATTTGTTCACATGGAATCATCCTATCATCAACATGCTGATGATATTATTGATAGTATGGACGCAAGCAGAGAGTTCATTGATGGCATGAGTGAAATAACCACACCGGCATTGGAAGCATATCGCAGCATGGTTGATGATGACCGTACCAGTGCATTATTGGATGACTGGCGTGATAACATGATGTCAATCGGTTTGAATCCGAATGATGATAACCTGCGCGCAGCTGCAATCATTGCACTCACTGGAATCACTTTCAATAATGATGATTCTCGAACCGCCGATGACATGCTGGCTGATGCATCCGCGTTGCTCATGGCGATAATAGAAAACAAACCGGATAATATTGAGTCCAATGGTAATAAAACCCCGTCTGATGATGCTTTCAATGAGAACAATGATAATCATGATGATTCCATGAAAATTGGATTATCATCCGGTAAACGTCATTCATTGCCTCGCCGCAAATAGACAACAAAAGGCGCGCACGGGTTTCCATGCCGTGTGCGATGGGAACATGTGTCCCATGTATTCAAATATCATAAAACACGAGCATTATCATCATAATCATCCGCCGCAATCAGCATGTTTTCAATGATGAATTCAATAGGATAATTATCCGTTATGAGTTCCATTCCCGTTTTCAATGCAACCTTCCGTGATTTTTTCGTATAGAATTTCTCATACCGATGCGCATAATCCTCATGTATCCATCTCGTGATGGTATCAAGAATACTGATGACAAGCATTGCCACCGGTATGTTCAATCGCTCATTATTCTGTTTACATGCTTTCAAATGATAATTAACAATGAATGAGAAATTCCGTGAATTCATGAAACCATAACTCCATGGATTATTCACAGCCGGTTCAAGAATACTATCAGGAATGATTGAATCCTGCATGCATCCTGTTTCCAACCATTCAGTGATAATATTCCAACTCTCCGCATAGAACGCATCATCCGCTTTACCATTAGTTTTCATACTGTCAAATGAACGCATGCTCGCAAGTGGTTTGCACATGAATCGTCTATCAGATATGCTATGACTGATGACATTCACGAAACGTATTTTCGCGGTTGCAAGCATATCACTATCCGTATCCTCCAATAAGAACGCCATTGGATCGATTTTAACTGCACTCAGATTATGGATTTCATAACCAGTGTATCGCATCCAATCCAATGGTTTGCAATGTAATTTGTTCAATAAACCACGAGCATTAAATGAAGCCAATGCCGTCATCATTCGCGCGGTCGGCTTAATACCATCAATGAGAGCATTGTATTCATTTGACAGCAACCATTTATAATCATCCGCAGTCAATGAAACAGTCCTATTACCGACCGGGACAATGCCAGCAATGTATTCAATGAATGCATCGTAATCATAATCAAATGATGGATTATCATCATGGTTAATCAAGCATGAAATCCATTTTGTTGCCTGCGGCCATGAGAACGCCTTGCATATGTGTTTTTCAATGAATGAATTCTCATGCATTGATGATAATAATGCATGTAATCTTACGCAATCATCATGGTTGAAACGGATACTGATGAGAAGCATGATGGATTTCAATAACGCCGCGTCATCACGATAATACTTATTGAATGATGAATCAATATTCGATGACATGTCATATGATTCATTCATGATTCCCGTCAATGGCGTATCCATGAGCATTTCATAATCATCGAGCATGTCAGTATCACCAGTGATGGATTCATATGCATGCATAATGTCATCATTCTTATCGAATGCATTGCGAATGGCATCAATGAAATATGATGGTTCCATGGATTCATATTCCGGTTTCAATGATGACATGCTTATTCCTTCCCTTTCCATGCTTATAATAATAGCATGAATACAGGATGATGTCAATTGTTCATTTCTATTTTCACAGCGATTCTCATCATTTTGTGTATCACAGGTCGAAAACCATAGTTTTGACTATTTCAATAAAATATGCCGTCCACAGAGCACGATATTTTCAGCCCTGTGGATGACATCAAATCTCACGGATTTTCAATATCGAAAATTTTTCATGAAAATCATATGACTGTAACTGTATGCAATGAAATCATACATCAGGAAGAACCTGAACGCCTTGCAGCCATTTGACATCAACATCCACATCCTGCGATGGTTCATCATAATCACCGCGACCATTCGCCATATCCATTGCCTGTTCAATGCAATAATCAATGTCATCAACCATGTACGCAGTGTTCACATTATCATCATATTCGATTTCATGATGATTCAAATTACCTGCATCATAGAAATGATTGCTCCAATCCGGCGAATAACATTGCGCGTCATCATTCCATGTCCTGATAGTGATGTCCGCGTATTGTTTGCCATTGGTGAGAATCATAATAAGTTCCTTTCATCGTATCCAATGACATTATGATAACATATGCATGTGATGAATTCAAATCATCAGGCGTGTCGTTAAAAGAAATGAACCGGATAGTGTGGATTCATCCGGTTCATTATTAATGTTTTCAGATATGTTCCATCATTTCACTGGGTGAACACATGATAACACTGTAATCAATCATATAATCATACTTATTCAACCATTCATGATTGCATTGTATGCAAGTGTATTCACCAGTACGTGTTTCATTCACTTGCTTTGCGCCGCATAATGGACATGTGAATCGTGATGTTTTTAATTGCCGTCTCATAATAATTCTCCAATCATCAATGATTTTCTTCTAATAATCAATAATATCATGTTGAAAATAATGCGGACAATGAAAGCATAATCCCATGTCCGCATCATTAAATCACCATTTATCATCCGGTTTCCTGCTGTCATTAAATGCATCACCAGCATCACCGAACAGGTTCCGCCACCAGTTCCGAATGGAATTCATACGTAATGTCCACCATGATACTTTCACTGTATTATCACTATCCGCATTGGATGCAACAGGCAGATTCTTCAGCTTATCCTCCGTCAGATTATCAAGCATTCCAGTGATGATGATGTTCCGTGTTTTCTGATTGATTGGCTTATCCTTAACCATGCCATTACCATCATCCTTCCCGATTTCCAATCCGCTCCATGCGCCATCACCGCCGCTGATGGCTTCCTGATACCTGTTCACAATGAGAACATCATCCTGTGACGTGTCATCCGGGTCAGTGTCGATTTCCTTCTCATTCAATATGAAATCAACCAATTTGCGTAATCCTTCCCTGCTGTCAATGTTTTCAGTGAGTTCAATGATGATGTCCGTTGTCAACCATACTTGATTTTCACGTTCAAAATAACGTTTCATCACGGATCGTTGATCCGGGTCGTTCCATGCGCTTATACCATACCTGTATAAATATATTCCGACAGGCATTTTCTCCTGCCAGTTCCGTCCAATATGGAACAGGCATGCAGGTGAAACCACTGGATAAATCATTTTCCTGATGTTCAATGCAGTGTCATATTCTTTCATTGGAATTTCAAGGAAATATGTTAAATGCTGTTTTTCATTGCCGCAAGCATAACCAATATGGAATTCCACACTGTAACCATTCGCCTGCAATGTCTGCAATGCTTTCAACATCATGACACCGCAATTCACGCGCTGTTCCGTTGTTATGAAATACGGTGCATCCAATGTGTAAATAATACGGACATTCCTGCGGACACTGTAATCACGATGAACACGCCGACGCATGCAATTCGGTTGCCCGGCAATGAACCTTCCGACATTCGGGCTGGAACCGACAATGCTGTTCATTGGACGTTTCACATCCAATTCCATGTCATCGGATTCAATTTCAAATGATGACGCATCATTATTCCGGATTAAATCATCGAACATGTCAGTTCCATTCAATGCGAAATCCAATGATTCATCGCAATCAACATTATCCGTGCCGATTCCGACACGCGCAAGAACATCATCGCAATAATGGAATTTATTACTGACTTTATGTTTATTAACCGCGTTAACATAATATTTTGAATAATCACGAACTTTCAGCATGTCAATTAGTTCACCTATTGAATCATACTGTTCCGCGATGATTCTCCTTGTCGCGAATGCTTTCATGCAATCACCATGCTTTCATTATCGTGATTCCGCGATTGCCTTGAATGCATGAACCCATTTGTTATCACTGAAATCATCAGGCATTGCACGGCTGATTGCACGGACATCATCAGTGTTCAAACCAGTGAGCAGGCATTCACGCAGAACCTGAACCGGATCCTGGAATTTAGCCAGCACAGCCATTTGACTGACACGGCGATGAGAAGCGGTTACATTGACAACATTGGATGCATTGATTGCCTTACGATACGCATGAATGAAATCAACAATATCATTCTGTCCATTCGCAAGCATGGCGTCAATGCGATCATCATAATCAACATGAACCATGACGAAACGATCTAATGACGCGGCATCCAATTGCGTGCGTCCGCGATATGACGCATCCGCGCCGCGTCCGGCAGTGTTACCGGTTGCAATCACGCGGAAGTTCGGGTTCGCGTCAATTCGTTTATCCGGGAATGGGAACCATCCGTTACTTAACGCCGCGTTAATCGTAATGAGAACATCCGGCGCACTTGCATCGATTTCATCCAATAGGAACAAACCGCCATTCTCGAAAGCATCACGGAATTCAGTTGACTGATATCGTCCTGATGCGTCAATGAAACCAGTCAGTTTGTATTCATCGGTAACACTGTTCATGGCATGGAATTTCAAACCGAGTCCATCCGCAACCTGTCGTGCAAGCAATGATTTACCGGAACCTGTCGGACCCCACAGATACACCGGCATATTATTACCGACAATCTGCAGGACACTCTGGAATTTTTCATGAATGGTTTTTGATTTCACTTGATGCACGCCATAGGATGTTGTCACTTTCAACGGGCGTGGTTCAAAACCATCAAAATCCTTAACAATTCGAGCTGCGATTTCAGCGCTCGCCTTATCAATGCTTGCATTACGCACGGCGATGTTAACCGCCGCGCTTGCCTGCTGATTGATGACTTCCGTGATTGACGGATCATTCATCGCCGCATTCACGGCAGCGTTAACGCGATTCTTAATGAGCGCATTGAAATCAGTGGTTGCAGTGTTCATTGGATTATCAGGAATGCTGTTATTCATTTGAATCAGTTTTCTTTCTCATTAAACCAAATTATTAACTTGTATTCAATGATAACAGATGAATGCAATGCCGTCAATTCTTATTAACTGTTTTCATCATCATTACGCGCAGAATCAAAAGCCGCATTGTCAAACTAATAGCACTGATAATCAAGCATGATGCTGAAATCAGTCATGCTGATTAGAATAATCGCGATTGCCATTGCAATCATGAATGTAATTCCTGCTTTATGGAATGTTTTCACAATATGATTGCCATATCATTGACATGATTGCAACGGTTAGAATCATGCCGATAATGAAGGGCTCCACGCTGAAACCATGTAATGCAATGATTACAAGAAGCATCGCAATCAGAATCATTTGAATCATGAGCAGGAACCGATTAACCGTATTATCATTTTTCCGTACAGTCACATACAATACAAATGGTACCGGCATGAGCAATCCAAATATGAAGAATACAATATTCCATGCGTTCATCATAATCCAGCTACCAAAGGCTTCCAATGATGTGATGATTCCATGGAACCATCCGTTTAGATAAGGCATGATTATAATGAAACCTGCAATGAGCGAAATGATGGTTGCAATGATGATAACAGCAGTCATCCATCTAGTATCATCATGCTTACTGTATTCGCTGGTTTCAATGATGTGATCATCATTGTTTTTGACTGTTGTCATTGTAGTCATGGAATCCATATTTATACTCACTTTCATTAAGTTCAATATTAAATATTACATCAATCATAACATGAATCATATAATCGTTCAACTTACCCTGTAAAAGCATCAAATCGGCAATCACCACGATAACATTTTTCATCGTCGTACTTGAGCTGGGTGAACATGCCGCTCAACTGCACGTATGTCTGCATCTTCCCGTGTCGGGTGCGCATGAGTTCGCGCTGGTCGATTACCCAGTTGTAAGCGTATCTGCATGCACCATACAAGCGTGACAGCGCGTGGCGTTGACCTTGCGTGGGGTATGCGCGATAATTATATCGCCTGTATGAACTCATACTTACCATGATACTACATGTTCATGGATTATGCAAGTGCGAAAAATACCAGATGTTTCGATTGGAGGCACTGAAATATTATGGAGAAAGGATATGCGTGATTCCTCACTGCTCTGAAGGGAGGTGTCTCCTCACGCGGGCATGATGACTAATAGTATGTGAATCCATATATCATAAGCATAATGAACAATAAGATTATTGAACTAACAATGAACGAAATAATGACATAAATATTCATAATCATGAGGGCTGTCAGAACAGTTATGCATAATGCCATCATGAAACTAATAATCAACTTGTTTTCTTTTAGCCAATCCGTTGTATCATAATCTAAAATATAATACCATCCATGTTTACATGCCGTCAGCATTGCTGTCATTGACAGTCCGAACACACCGCCATCCATGACAGACAGAATATGAGACCAATTGTCAATGAACCATTGTGTTGCGTCATCATCATTCAGTATCATTATGATGACACAGGCAATGGACGCAAGCCGGCACAGGATAATTCCCGTTTTCAGCAGAATGTTCTTCCATTGGATAGGGTTCTTCTGTTTGGTTTCAGTTTCAGCCATGTGTTCGTTTTTCCTTCCAACTGTATATGAATCCATCATTCGCCATCCGTTTCAATACCAATGATTTCCACATCATCGGTTTCTTCCATGCTGTCAGCATTGGATGCAGTGGATTCATTATTCGCATTATCAAAATGGGTTAAATCATCAGTTTCCGCTGATTGATGGTTAAACATGCCGTTAATCATGTCCGGCAGTTTCCAATCACGCTGCAAACGTCCCATCGTCGAATCATAAGCGCCATTAACACTGTCCGATAGTGAATCCATGTTCTCATTGTTATCATGCATGGATTGCAGTTTACGATTCAATAGTTTACTGTCCATGCGCGCCGTGTTATCCGCCGGTTCAATGTTTTCATTCAGAATGTCATCAACCGCGTCAGTGTCGCCTTGTTTGATATGGTTCACCATTTGTTCAACCATATATTTGGCAATATCCTTATCATCATTAGCATTATAAGTCATGATGCCAATGATAGCATATGAAAATCATAATGGCAACACCGCTCCTATTTAATGGAAACTAATTGCGAATGATTTCTTATGTCATTCGGCTTATATTATTTTGATTTCATACATGCATCAAATTAGTCATGTTTACGCACGATTTTCGCTATTGCGACATCGATTGTCATCATCAAACCTGCAAGTTCGGCAATGATTCCGGTTCCGGTTTTCGCGGTGTTCTGATTCTGCGAACCAGTGTTATTCGTATCAGCGTTGTTTCCATTTCTTCTAATCGGAACCATTATTATTGTTATTGTTCTCATCGTTAACAATGTTCATGACGTGATTCACAATGATTGTTTTCTCGTTATCGCCATCAGAGACAATATTCTCAACAGAGAATTTCACTGCGCCGACATTGCTGTCTTTTTCAGCCGTGAAAACAACATTGTATTCATAATCAACGGTATCATTGGAATCATATTGAACGCATAAAAATGATGACATTTTCAGCCCGCAAACCCGGTATTTCAAATGCCTAGGGTCAAGGGCGTGTCGGATTTGCATTATCGCAATGGATATGCTATGATTGCTTTCATAACTGAAATACAAGAACCGACCGACAATCGGTGATAGCCTGCCAGATATGGGAAGCCGCTGAACTTCGGCTTAACATCCGAGCCTAAGCAAACCCAGTTCGCAGGAATCCCGTGGTTTCAACCACGGGAGTGTCAAACAGGAAGGTTATAAATTTAATCATGCCGGATAACGAATTTGACATTGCAAGCATAATACCGGAGAAAGGCGATCCACGTCGTCCTCCAGCATGGTTGTCAAGGGCAATACTATATGTATGCATTGGAATCATACTGCTTGCATTCTGCTGGAATCTATGGCCGAAAATCAGTTGGATAGCGACTGATATTGCAATCTGCCTGTTCATTGCGCTTGCAATGGAACCAATAATAGCGAAACTTGTTAATCATGGTTTGAAACGGACAATCGCAAGCATGATAACCTGGGGTTGTGTTCTTACCATAGCGGCGGCGCTCATCTACCTGTTCGGAGCAATGTTCATTGATCAGATGACAGGACTTTTTAAATCCGTTCCTGGAACTTATGAATCCATGCGTTCATGGTTGAATTCATCATTCAACACTCATATTCCGGATTTGAAATCACTCGGAATTGAAATAGTGAACACCGCGAAAACGAACTGGTTGACGGATATAGCAGGTAAGACATTTGGGCTTGTCGGCGGCATCGGTTCCATTTTAATTTCACTCATGATAGTCATCATTGTAACCTATTACATTGCGGCGTATGCGGCTGGAATCAGAAAAGGAATATGCCGTTTGATTCGTCCCTCTGCGCAGAAACGATTCCTGAAAGCATGGGAAATAGTTCAGAATCAAGTGTCATCATTCCTGTATTCAAGAATAATCCTTGCTTTCGTCAATGCCGTGTGCATGAGTATTTTCATGATAATACTGGACATTCCATACTGGTTGCCATTATCATTGTTCTGCGGCATCGTATCACAGTTCATTCCGACTATCGGAACTTACATTGGAGGTGCGTTGCCAATATTGTCAGCATTGGGAAGCAATGGAATCAAATACGCCGTGTTCGTTCTCATTTACATTGTCATTTACCAGCAGATTGAAAACCTGCTTTTATCACCGATGATTTCACAGAAAACAATGGATTTGAATCCAGCCGTCGCACTGCTTGCAGTGTTCGTGTTCGGCGCAATGTTCGGCGCGCTCGGAGCGTTCCTTGCATTGCCGATAGCCTCATCAATCAAAACGGTCATTGACTTGTATGCGACTCGCCATGATGTCATTGAAAGCGAACTCATTGACAAAACAGAGGAAATACCAGCAGTGGATGAAAATGATAAGCATTACATCATTGAATCCAATGGGAATAACGGTTTCATTGCACGCATGGAAGGCAATGATGATTCATTCACTGCGGACACGCCCGGTGATGCACTCACTGGACTCATGAACAAATTGAAAGCAAATGATGATGGACAATGAAATCATAATGGGAATGGGATAAGTGTAATGCATGCATTGTCCGCATGAATTCCGTTAACATCATACGATAGACAACCATTGAACATCAGCGAACAGATTATCATGGCGATAATGAGAATTATTGAAATTACTATTATTGTCATGATTCCATGTCCATTCCAATGATTGCAAGCGCACCGGCAATCATTGGAATTATGAAACCGCATGAACCGATTATGATTCCCGTTATCATTATAACATTCCTGTTTGAACAACGAATGAGCAACATATCGATAATGGCTTCAATGAGAACAATGACGAAACCATTACATGCCATTCGTCCGGCAGGGAACGGATAATCATCATACTTGCCATTATTCTCATTATTCTCCATATTATCATTATATCAGCCAGTTTGATTCCAATGAAAACATATGCTATCATGGACATATGATTATGAATAGAAACAAGTTTGATTTCAACGCATTGGATAACGCGGAACGCGACATGATAATGCGTATGATTGGCCGAGTCCAAACAGAAGCGGAACATGACATCAAGAATGCCGGTTATGATCCGTTCGGCTATTACAATCCCGGCAAGGAGCCATATAAAATGCTTATTGTTCGTATGACTGAACTGGGTCACGCCCTCATGAATGACCGGAATGATTTGAAACCATGTATTGATGTCAATGAATCCTATGATTATATCATGCGAATGCATAATCGGTCAAATAATCCAATTAACATACGCGAATACAATGACGGCATGATACCTGAAATATGCGCTCATTCCATCATGCTTGTGATAATTAATGAAATGCTGCCTGACATCAGAAGAAAATCCGTTAATTTCAGCAAACTCTGCGAGGAAGCGAATGGAATGGAAGCACGATCATTTCCAATCACGAACCTGAACAAGAAGGATTATCATCTGCGCATTGAAATCATTGAACATATTATTGATGATTTGAATGATGGCATGCCATTGGAATTCATCATTGAAAACAATGTAAACATCACTGACACCGGTTATGGTAGGATACTGCGTGCATTCAGGAAGGATTTGAAACAATATAATAAAGAAAAAGAACAAGGTTATACTGATTTTAACGCGACACGCCGATGATTATGATTCCATGAGAGCATATGCTAACATATGAGAAACATTAAGAAACAAGGGGATAAATGATAATGGATAAACAATTAAGCCCGTTCTCATGGCAGCATGAGAACATTGATGACATCATCAGGCGCAGTCCAATCAAGCGCGTGGAACACATCACGGTGAATGAAATCAATCATATCATTGAACACACCGGCAGGAATATTCTCATTCTTCCAGCGGATGAAATGAATACTGATGGGATTTCCGGTATGAATCATGCAATGCAAGCACCGGAATGGCAATTCCGTATTATTCTGAAACCTGACACGCTACTCATCATTGCTGGCTATGATAATGCATCCAATGAGAACAAGGAATCCATTCGAACAATGATTAAAACAGGCGTTCTGCCCGGTTCCGGTTTCCGATTGGATGCACATACGCGCATTCTGATTGCATGATTAACATCATATGCTATCATTGCATTCATGGCAAAAATAATAATTATAATCGATCAGCAGAAAATGCATTCCGATTTGTTCCAAATGAATGCAATGCGTGCAAGATTCTATGTGAATGAGCCAATTAACGTGAACGGGAATGATGTTCAATGGTTTGAAATCAACCTTGTTGAAATGCATAATGATGAACATGATTATGAAGGTTTCAAATATTCCATTGCATGCATGAACAAACTCGGTTCATATGTGAATGTTATAACCGGCGAACCGGATTCTGATGGCAATGATTCCATTCTATGTGAGATACCCCAGCGCTGAAGCGCGGGGCTTC
>UMDI01019928.1_pt1 | contig 11497 bp, 10 predicted proteins | sample 1964451 | NCBI WGS metagenome assembly UMDI01 (sample SAMEA4835990, study PRJEB28245) | human gut metagenome | biome: gut microbiome; material: fecal sample | place: Denmark | collected 2008 | reverse complement strand
CCCGGCGGCGCAGGCGGCGAGTAAACATATTTGCTCACGCCTGACTACTTTCGTCATATAAATTGACATAAAAGCAATATAAAAAACAAAAGGAGATTTAACAAATGGAAAACAATAAGAATACTCAATACGAACTCAATAAAGGACTTGCACAGATGCTAAAGGGCGGTGTCATCATGGATGTCACGACTCCGGAGCAGGCCAGGATTGCCGAGGCTGCCGGTGCATGTGCTGTTATGGCGCTTGAGAGAATCCCTGCTGATATCAGAGCCGCAGGCGGTGTTTCTAGAATGAGCGATCCTAAGATGATTAAGGGCATTCAGGAGGCTGTCAGCATCCCCGTCATGGCAAAGTGCCGTATCGGTCACTTCGTGGAGGCTCAGATACTTGAGGCTATCGAGATTGACTACATTGATGAGTCTGAGGTGCTTTCACCTGCTGATGATGTGTACCATATCAATAAGAGAGATTTCAAGGTGCCTTTCGTATGTGGTGCAAGAGATCTCGGTGAGGCACTCCGCCGTATCAACGAGGGAGCTTCCATGATCCGTACAAAGGGTGAGCCCGGTACCGGTGATATCGTGCAGGCTGTCAGACATATGAGAAAGATGAATTCTGAGATTGCTAAGCTAACTTCCATGCGTGAAGATGAGCTTTTCGAGGCAGCTAAAAATCTTCAGGTGCCTTTTGAGCTGGTTAAATTCGTTCATGACAACGGCAAGCTTCCTGTTGTAAACTTTGCGGCAGGCGGTGTGGCTACTCCGGCTGATGCAGCTCTTATGATGCAGCTCGGTGCTGAGGGTGTGTTCGTCGGTTCAGGTATCTTCAAATCAGGCGATCCTGCCAAGAGAGCTGCCGCTATCGTAAAAGCTGTGACAAACTTTACTGATGCAAAGCTCATCGCAGAGCTTTCTGAGGATCTCGGTGAGGCTATGGTCGGAATCAACGAGAGCGAGATTAAAATCATCATGGAAGAAAGAGGCAAATAAAATGAAATCAGGACTTAAGATTGGTGTTTTAGCTGTTCAGGGAGCGTTTATTGAGCACAAGCGCATGCTTGAGTCTCTTGGGTGCGAATGTGTAGAGCTGCGCCGGAAATCAGATATCTGTGACTTAGACGGACTCGTGCTGCCGGGTGGCGAGAGCACTGTGCAGGGCAAGCTGCTCCGTGAGCTTGATATGTTTGATGAGCTTAAAGAAAGAATCGCAAACGGACTTCCGGTGCTTGCAACCTGCGCCGGTCTTATCCTTTTAGCTTCACATATCAGCAACGATGACAACGTATATTTCGGCACTTTGCCTGTCACTGTTAAAAGAAATGCCTACGGCAGACAGCTTGGAAGCTTTGAGGCTACAGCAAGGTTTGACAATAGCTTTGAATTTACCATGACATTTATCAGGGCGCCTTACGTGGAAGCTATTGACGACTCCGCCAAAAATGATGTACATGTGCTCGCCGAGTATGACGGCAAAATTGTCGGTGTGCAGTATAAGAACCAGATTGGGCTGGCTTTTCATCCGGAGCTTGATGATGATACACGGATTCATGAGAGGTTTTTGGAGATGATATGATTATTCAGGAATGTTATTACAATTTGTACTAGCATTCCTTCTTGTTTTCTATTTATATTTTTATTGCCATATCATTTTTCATCATTTATAATTATATATCATGTGTTTCAACACTATTATCCGGAGGGGTTATGAAAATTTTAATTAGTAGGGAACAATTGGAACTTTTACTTGAAAAAAAGCGCGATTTTATAGGCAAAAAGATAACAATAGATACAATTATAGCAGGTATATCTTTCTTAATATCAGTATGGACAGCAAACTATGAAACCATATGGATCATCCCGGGAATTGTATTTAAAACTATATTTTGTGTTATCGGAATTGTTTACATGCTAAAAATAATATATGATATTATTGATTTCAAAAATAATAATTACACTCACACAGACTTATTAAAAGATATAGAAGGATTGGACATGATACAGCATAATCATTCACTAATTATAATCAAAAACAGTGCCCCAGGCATAAAAACCAAATATCTGACATATTATGATGAAAGATGGGACTGTAAGCTGTTTCCCAATTTAAAAACCGCAGATAAAGACAATGAATCCTTTATCATCAGCAATTTATCAAATGATTTATGTATACCCCAAAAAGAAATTAAATGCAAATATATATCATCCAGAGTACAGGAAAAATATTCTGTAAGCCATAACGAAAACAGAGTGTATAACCATAGACTGTACGAAGTAGAATTTATCAATATACCTAAGATAATGAATGAAAATGACTTTTCTATTAAATCCCGACACTATTATTGGATGACAATTAGTGAAATGGAAAAAGACGATAATATAATGAAAAAGAATATGGAAGTAGTTGATTTTGTAAAAGAATGCGAAAAATAATTTTTTAAGCCGGGGCATCTGCCCCGGCTTTTATTGTTTCTTATGTCTTATAAGTTCAATATATAATATGATTAGACGGTCAATAGGTATCATAATATTGTTTTAAAAAGCCTAAAACTCCAAAGTCACCTTAAAAAGATCGCCATCCACAGTCAGCTCCAAAGTACCATTCATAAGCTTCATAAGGCTTTCTGCAATAGACAGTCCAAGTCCACTGCCCTCGGTATTTCGTGAGCTGTCTCCTCTGACAAAACGCTCCTTGAGCTCATCGCTTGAGATATTAAGCGGTGTAGCTGATACATTCTTGAAGGTTATGATGGCTCCGCTGTCCTTTGGAATGATATCAATGTACACTCTCGTGCCCGACTGGGCGTATTTGTTGATGTTGTTCATCAGGTTATCAAACACTCTCCACAGATGTCGTCCGTCTGCCTGAATCATGACAGGCGTAACGTCATTTTTGATAATTAAATCAAGATTATTTTTCTCAAATTTTTCTTTGTATTCTCCGGCTACCTGTGACAGCATAACAGCCGCATCCAGTTCCTCCAGTTCTACATTTATGCTGCCGGTAGATGCCTTTGACGCTTCGAGTAAATCCTGAATTAATTTTTTCAGACGTGATGACTGTCTGTCGAGAACGTCAAGATATTCGCGTACCTTCTCGTTATCTATGTCCTCCTTCTGCAACAGGTCCACATAATTGATAATCGAGGTGAGCGGTGTCTTGATATCATGCGACACATTTGTGATGAGCTCCGTCCTGAAGCGCTCGCTCTTCATTTTTTCAGAGACCGCCGCCTCTATTCCATTGCTCACATTATTCAAATCCTCACCATGCTTTCTGAAAAACAGCATAAGCCTTGATGTATCAACGGGCTGTGAAAAATCACCGTTTGCTATAGCCTTTGCGGCGCATCTTATCCTGTCATACTGCATGATGAATGTGATAAGCAGCACAAGCTCTATAAGCTTTACAATGAAGCCAAAGCCTATAAGCTCAAGCAGACATAAAAGGCCGAATGCCAGCATACTGATCAGAAACAGCGGTACATTTCTTTCTATCCATGAAAAGCCGTATCTGATTGGAACAAATACCATCCTGCATAGCTTTTTGACAGGCTTTAAGAAAAATCTAACAACATAGTAGCACAGTGTATGCTTCCAGAACTCATGTGCCCTGATTCTTACGTATGTTGTCAGGATTGCTTCAAGCGAAACCATGGTTGCCGCCAGACAAATGAGTGCCACCACCGGAAGCTGCTTTATAAGTAAAAAGCCCGCCGGAAATACCATAAAGTCTGCAAACATTGTCACTCCAAGCATCACCTCATACGGCAGCCTGTCATATAATCGTAATTTAATTTCTTCCGAATCCTCACGTTTTCCGGCAACTGTCAGCAGATACCCCGCTGTAATCACAAAACCAAGTATAAATATGACAAACAATACACTCAAATGAGCCTCTGTAAATTCCATGACGTCAAGTAAGCTGTCTGCCTGATTGAAGTAATCGCCCTTTTCCTGAAGCTGCTGCGGAAGCTTTGCATACACATAATAGTACTCAGGCTTATCTTCCGTTTGGGTGTATGGATAGTACACAATTCCGGTATCCGATATATTAAATGTATCCGGTAAAAGCTCATAGCTCTCATTCACCTGCTCCACCACTTTTATGATTTCGTAGCTGTCATAATAAATATCCTCATCATAATCGTAGTAAGAGCCGTCACTATCAAAGCGCGAATCGCCGTCATCACTCAGATTCATGCCACACTTTATATGATTTCCTTTTTCATCATAGCACTTTACATTTTTCCACTCGGCAAAGCCTGTAATATCGAGTGACTGGCCTGTAAACATCTCCTCGTAGGCAAAGTAATTATTTCCATTCTCATCGGTTTTCTCAACTGCCTTATATAAGCCAAGCGAGCTGTTATCGTTAGAGCCTGTCATCACCCTCACCTTTGGAATGACATAAGCGGTACCATCATTCAGGCACAGATAAAAGAGCCCATTTGTCTTGGAATACATGATTGAGCTGATTCTCTCACTGTTCATATTGTTTGATGCATCGTCTGACTCTTCATAGCTGCCGCTCATTGCATCCCACAGATATGATAGCCTGTTCCACTTTAAGTTCTTTGCCTTGTAGCTAAAAATATAATCCGGATTTGATATTTCATCCACACTTGAATACACCTTTGCTGCATCAGATTTTACATCTACCTTGTCCTCTGATGTTTCATTACTCTTTACCACTGCGGCCTGCAGATTTGTATCGTCCATCATCTGCGAAAATGCATTGTCATCACCGGATTCATAATTGTACACCATCTGTCTGCTATAGGCCCCTGCAATATTCGCATGAATTTCATCCCTTAGCTGTGCTGTACTTTCATAATTGTTTGTATACACTGCAACTAACGTTGTTACAACAAGCCCTGCCGCCATGACCGAGCATACTATAAATGCCGCCAGCTTAAGCCACAGATTTCTTGATATTTTTTTCATATCATTCACCTTCCATTTTATAGTGCTTCACCTGACAAAGCTGTATCAAGCACGCACCTATTCAGCGTCAATTTTGTATCCGCGGCCCCAGATAACCTTTAAGTACCTTGGCTCAGCCGGATTTATCTCAACCTTTTCTCTGAGATGACGGATATGTACCGCCACCGTGTTTTCTGTCCCATACGGCTCATCCTTCCAGACCTTTGCATATATCTGATTCGGCGAATACACCTCGCCCGGATGCTCCATGAGAAGCTTCAAAATATCGTACTCTGTACGTGTGAGATTTGCTGCCTCGCCATCAACTGTCACCGTCTTTGATTTGTCATCGAGCTCAATGCCGCCTATTACCAGCTTTCCTGCGCTTGTATTGCCTGCGCCAAGAAGCATGTATCTCCTGATCTGTGACTTCACCCTTGCCTGCAACTCTACCGGGTTAAACGGTTTCGTCACATAGTCGTCTGCTCCGACCGTGAGCCCGAGTACCTTGTCAGTGTCCTCACTTTTGGCAGTGAGCAGTATGACCGGCACATTAGAGATTTTTCTGATTTCCACCATCGCCTCTATGCCGTCCATGACAGGCATCATGATATCCATCAGGACAAGATGCACATCATTGTGTTTTACTATATCGAGCGCCTCCAGCCCGTTTCGCGCCGGGATTACCTCGTAGCCATCGCTGGTCAAATAAATGCTGATTGCCGATACAATGTCTTTTTCATCATCACATACTAATACTTTATACATAATTGCCTCCGGAAGTTTTATGTTGATCTTATTGTATCAATTGTAACATTAAAATCCAATTATGTAACACATTAAGATTTGTTTAAGAAATAATCTTAATGAAACTAAAAAGAAGCTCCGATTTACTGATATCAAATCGAAGCTTCTTTTCTTAGTTAGTTTATTATATTGGTTATTTACTATATTCGTTAATTTATTATTATGATTAAAGGGGTAAAATACCTTTTGACCCTCATATCATTATAATAGCCGGTTGATTTGTTTACTTCGCCTGGAATTTCTTTGCCAGCACCTTTGTCAGGATGTTGATTAAGAATACGATTACGAGAAGAACAACCGCAATTCCAAATGCCTGGTCGAATTTTCCTTCACTTGTCGCTGCAAGGTAGAGCTTGATGGTAAGTGTTCCACCTGACTGCATTATCTTTGAGAAATATCCGCTGGCAACCTTTGGAAGCATTCCTGCACTTCCTGCCGTAAAGAGGAGTGCTGCTGACTCACCTACTATTCGGCCGATTGCAAGGATAACACCTGTGATGATTCCCGGCATGGCTGATGGCAGCAGGATGGTGCGGATGGTGTGCCATTTTCCGGCTCCAAGTCCGACTGCGCCGTGTCTGTAGCTGTCCGGTACAGTTTTAAGCGCCTCCTGTGTATTTCTTGTGATGAGAGGCAGCACCATGAGTGTCAGTGTCAGTGAGCCTGTCAGGATACTGTAGCCAAAGCCTATTGTCTGTCCGAAAAACATCATTCCGAAGAGGCCAAAGATGATTGACGGTATTCCTGCAAGTGTCTCTGTGGCAAACTCTATTGTGGATACGAGCTTACCCGGCTTTGCATACTCATTCAAGTACACAGCTGCTCCCACTCCGACAGGAGTTGCTATGAGCATGGTGATAATTATGATGTAAAGTGTATTGAGCAGGTTGCCCGCTATTCCGACGGTACCTCTTAATACAGATGTCTCGCTGGTCAGAAACTGCCAGTTTACCTGGCCGATTCCCCTGACAAATACATATATGATGATTCCCGCAAGCAGCACTACCGATAATGCTGCACACAGATATATGAAAAAATATACTACATCATCGCCTATTCTGCGGCGTTTTCCATTTATACTAGTCATTTTCCACAGCTCCTTTCTTTTTGAGTTTCATAAGAGTGAGATTGATTATCATGATAAACACAAAAAGCACAAGACCTACTGAGAAAAGCACCTGTCTGTGAAGTCCGCTGGCGTATCCCATCTCGCTGACGAGCTGTGTGGTAAGGAAACGCACTGAGTTGAACGGAAGTGGAAAGCTTACCGTTCCACCGGCTACCATGTTGATAGCCATCGCTTCTCCGAGCGCACGACCTATTCCGAGCACAATTCCTGTCATGATTCCTGACTTTGCTGCAGGAACCGTCACTTTAAATATTGTCTGTATCTTTGTTGCTCCAAGAGCAAGGGATGCCGCTCTCATCTGCTGCGGTACTGCCTGTATTGATGATACACTCATGTTGATTACCGTAGGAAGAATCATGATTGCAAGCACTATGATTGCTGCAAGCAGATTTGATCCGCCGGTAAACTGATGTGTTGCTGAGTTTGCAAAAACATGTTTCTCCAGCTTGTATAATACCGGATTAAGTATCATAAGTCCTAAAAGTCCATAGATTACTGATGGAATGGCTGCAAGCAGCTCTACTGCCGGCTGCACTACCGCTGAGAGCTTTTTGTTTGACACCTCAGTGAGAAATACTGCCGTAAGAAGAGCAATCGGTACTCCTATGAGTATAGATACTGCTGTTCCTATGATGGATGTGAGGATTATGTACAATATTCCGTAGCTTGGGTCTGCCGCTGTCGGCGCCCATTTTGTTCCGAATAAGAGGTTCAACACTCCGACCTTGAAAAATGCCGGTGCGCCTTTAAGGAACATATAAATTGTTATTGATAATACTGCGAATATTGCCACAACCGCACATACCGTGAATATTATTTTGGCAACATTCTCTACTATGGATTTATGTTTCATTTGATACTCCTTGTTTCAAAAAGTTCCTCAGGAAACCTACCATTTCCTGAGGAAACCATGTATCTTGTCGATATGTATTAATACTGATGTCTAATATCGATGTCTGTATTTTGTATTATTTTTTATAATTATACTTACTAGTGACGTCTCGTATCGATGTCTGTATTTTGTATTATTTTTTTACTTATACTTACTAGCGACGTCTCGTATCGATGTCTGTATTTTGTATTATTACTATGACCGTTATTTCTACTGAGGGAGGATAAGACCTACCTTCTTGATAACTGCCTGCCCCTCATCTGAATTTACATAGTCAAACCAAGCTTTAACAATATCGTTCTGCTCGTCAATCTTGCCCTTTGTAGCCATTACGAATGGACGAGAAAGGAGATATTTGCCTGCTACAATGTTTTCCTCTGTTGCCTCTACTCCGTCAATTTTCATTGCTGTTACCGTATCATCAAGCACGTCAAGTGAAACATATCCGATTGCTCCCAGTGTTGAGCCTACCTTTGCAAGAACTGCTCCTGTTGAGTCAAGCTCCTGTGCATATTTGCACTGATCCTTTACATCAAGAAGCTCCTCGAAGGCTCCTCTTGTACCAGAAGCTGCCTCACGGCCGATTGCTACGATTGCCTCATCTTTTCCACCAAGGTCTTTCCAGTTTGAAATCTCACCTGTGTAGATTTTCTTTAAGTCATCTGATGTAAGCTCTGTTACTGAGTTGTCCTTGTCTGTGATTACCGCGATTCCGTCGATTGCTACGATGTTTTCCTCAACGCCGTTTGCTTTCTCATCATCTGTAAGTGCTCTTGAAGAATCTCCGATATCTACGCTTCCTGCTGATACTGACTCGATTCCTGAACCAGAGCCTGTATACTCTACTGTTACTGTTACTCCAGGATTTTTCTCCATGAATGACTCCTTGAGCGCCTCACAAAGCTTCTCCATTGAAGTACTTCCTGCAAGTGAAAGTGAACCGCTTAAGTTCTCATTTGATGTACCTTCATCTGCGCTTGTATCTGCATTGTTGTCTGCTCCGTCTGAGCTTGAGCCACATCCTGTAAATGCTGCTGTCATCATTGTTGCAGCAGTTGCTAAAACTAAAAGTTTTTTCATACGATTTTTCATTTTAATTTCCTCTTTCATTTCTTTCTTGAATTTATTTCTTTGTTTGTTACAACTGATATAGTAATGGGGAAATGTAAAATGCAAAATCATTAGTGTGTAAAATGCATGTAAAAAAATATTTTTAATTTACAATACGATTGTAAATTTAATAGACCTGCCATCTTTACTTTCTGCAGTTATTTTTCCTTTGTGTGCCTTTACTATAGCATAGGCTGCTGATAAACCTATTCCAAAGCCTCCTGTTTTTGAGTTGTGTGAAGTATCAGTGCGGTAGAAGCGCTCAAATAGCATGTCCTGTCTGCCTTTTTTTATGTTTGCATTCTCGTCTACAGTGTTCCACACTGTAATTATTCGGGTTTTACCGGATGGTCTCATCGTCAGTTCTATTTCCGGTGCCGTATCTCCGGTGGTGGTAACACAATCGTTTTGTGTTTGGGTTGTTTTATTTAGATACGTTTTATTAAAATTTGTCTTATTAAGATTCTTTTTATTGATATTACCCTTTTCGCGGCTTACGCTGCTGCATCCTGAATACTTCATTGCATTATCAAGCAAAATTGATACAAGCTGTCTGATAGTCTTCTCATCTCCTGTATACAGTATTCCATCTATCACATCTATTGTGAGCTTTTTCCCTTTGGTCCGGGCTATCACTTTAAACGGTTCTGCGGTATCAAGTATTGCGTCAGATAATGAAAATTCCAGCATCTCAAGCTTTGTTGCTTCCTCATCCATTCTCGACAAAAATACAAGCTTTTCCGTGAGCGATGTCAAGCGTGCCACCTGTTTTCTGGTGCTATTTGTCCATTCATTCTCTCCCTCCATCATCTCAATGACCTCTGTATTTGCATCTATTATGGTAAGTGGAGTTTTTATTTCATGGCTGGCATCAGTTATGAACCGCTTCTGCTTTTCATAGCTTTCCGATACAGGCTTTAGTATTTTTCCCGAGAAGAAGTATATCATAACAAATACAACTGCAAGTCCGAACACACTGATTCCAACACTGGCTAATACATATGTTCTTATTGTTGAAAGCTCTCGCTGACAACTCAGAAAAATATACATTGTAGAGCCCCCCTCACCTACTGTCATGTATTTAAAACTTTCTGAGAATCCATTTTTGCCATCACCCTTTTTGCCTGATTTCCAAAGCTTTTTCGCGTATTGTGCTGCATTCTCTGACGAAACAGATGCTATTTTACTTGTGTCAATATTTTCCACATCGCCCTTGCTGTTTATTGTGACAGTGAAGTATCTGGTATCAAACTGACTCTCCGGCGAGATGCCATGGCGTTTTAGGTCATTCTCATTTATGTCGTTCTCATTTAAGTCAGCCTGATTCATATCCTCCGGTGGCTGTACATCTGTTCTGCCGGATGGTGGCTCTTTGAGCGTGGGAGTCCCTTTATTTATACTTTCATCTGCTGTATTGCCGAATGTGTTTGCGTTTTCTGTTCCGGTGTTTGTGCTTTCTGTGCCGGTGTTTGTGTTTTCATCATTTTTTTTATTGCTTCCCACTCCCATGTTCTTCTGCTCTAAAAGATCCGGGAATGTTCCTCCGTTTCCGGCAATCAGCTTAAGGCGCGCATCCAGTGCTTCATTCGTACTTATATAATTTGCAATGTTTATCGTGCCTACAATTGCAATGAGAACAATTGAAACTGATAACATTGCTATGGCTATAAATTTTCTTCGTAATTTTTTGAGCATTTTATCACCTGCACATTTTTTCTATTTCATGTTCTACATCCATTGGGTCCAATGGACTTTCCACTGTTTCATATGTCAATATAAGATTTTTTCCCTGATAATATCCATTTTCGTTATATTTCAATATCTTTCGATAAGCTTTATTTCGATAATCAGGATTGTCTATCAATCCAAGATGCTCCCACAAAATTATGTCGCCATTTTTCTTCTCAACCGTAAAATCGGGATAATAAATAACATCTGATATTTTAATCGGTTTTTCATACTCAAACTTGATATTATTATCATACAAGGATGTCGCAATAATTACTTCTGATTTTGACCGCACTATAATTCCCATTTTAGTATAAAACTTGAGAGCTTCAGGGTTAGGAACCTGTGTCTTTTCATTTTCCTTCTCATCAACTGCTAAAAGTATACTTCTATAATGTTTTTGCTTCAACATTTTCTGGGCATAATCGGTTTTATATTTTTTCCGGGCCTTTCTGTTTGTCTCGAGTAGTCTTAGTTCATTTATTGTGTCCTTCAGATAAAGCTCCAGATATTTTTTATTGACAAGATTTCTGATTTCTTTATCATTTTTCTTTGATAAATACTCTCTTCTGCCATTTTTCCAAACATACCATTTAACATTTCCGTCTTTTTGTGTAGGATAAATTGTTCCTTCCTCAGTGATTGTCTCCAGTCTTTCCTGAATCTCTAATATCTCACCTTCCAACCATTGGATTCTATTATCTATTGAACTTATTTTATTTTCCTCCTAACTCTTTGCATCATGTGATGCCATGTATGTGATTCTAACAGTAATTCAATTGTTTTTGTGGGGAATATGATAAATGAAAACTGTCATTTATCTTCAAAAGTGGAGATTATGGTCTCCATTTGTTTGATAGCACAATAATTTTAGGAGCTGTTTTGGAGATTTCTGCAGTTTCAGCTACT
>UMDI01050915.1_pt1 | contig 11723 bp, 8 predicted proteins | sample 1964451 | NCBI WGS metagenome assembly UMDI01 (sample SAMEA4835990, study PRJEB28245) | human gut metagenome | biome: gut microbiome; material: fecal sample | place: Denmark | collected 2008 | reverse complement strand
TATACATGTTCCATCCGCCTGTAATCTTCTTGCCGGCTATAGTTACCGGACTGATGATTCCTTTGCTGTTTTCCGTGATCTGGCTGCCGTAATTGATGCGTCCCATGTTTTCTACCAGAATCTGCAGGGTGGAATTGAACGGGACCTCTATTTCCATCGAGTAAGTCTGCGTGTTGCGGTTCAGTACGCCTGCTTTCTCGCCGTCGACGTATACTACGGCAAAATCGCGCAGTCCGGGTATCTCAAGCGTTCCGCTTATGGGCTGGTTAAACCGGCGCGTGTAGAGCACATATCCGTACCCTTGGTTCAGTTGCTCGAATGTCAGAGGGTCTGCGCTGGTTTCCGGCTGCATTCTTTCGGTATATGCCAGAAGGTCGGCCACCTGGTTTAGCTTGATCGAAGGGATTTCGATGACCGGATTCTGAGCAGGAGGAGCGGGAACCTCATATTTTACATATTTCTTGATGACCGTGCGGATGGAGTCGTATTTGGGCGTAACCCATCCTGCCTCGCTGATGGGAGCGTCGTAGTCATAGCTTGTCATGTCCGGCTGGATGTCACGCTTCTTGTCGTAGTTGGCTCCGCTGGTAAATCCGAAGTTCGTTCCTCCGTGAACCATATAAAAGTTGAAAGACACGTCGTTCTTCAGATATGCTTCTGTCTGGCGGGCGATTTCGGAGGCGCTTACTTGCGGGAACGGCTCAGCCCAATGCGAGAGCCATCCGGGATAGAACTCAGCCACCATATACGGGCCTTTGCCGTCGTGATACTGGTTGACAACCTTTTTCAGGTTTTCGATATCACTTTCTCCGTTGGCGGTAGGCAGTGCTCCTTCCGTGGTTCCGCCTTCAAACAGCCAGCTTCCGTCGGATGTAAACAAGGGAACGTCAAAGCCGGCGTCGGCCAGTTGCTGTTTGATTTTCGCGTTGTATCTGCGATGTTCGTCCAGGGTAATATCTTTTCGCTGGGATACGTATGATCCGAATTCATTTTCGCATTGCACCATGATGATTGGGCCTCCTTTGGTGCATTGCAGATCGCCCACTTCCTGATACAGGCGGTTGATATAAGCCTTTGTGTGTTCAAGAAAAGCCTTGTTGTCGCGTCTGACTTCCATGCCGGGCACGTTTTGCAGCCACCAGGGATACCCTCCGTATTCCCATTCGGCGCATACGTATGGGCCCGGGCGAAGAATGACCATCATGCCTTCTTCTCCTGCTGTGCGGATGTATTCGGCCAGATCCTTATCTCCGCTGAAGTCCCATTTGCCTGGTTCGGTTTCGTGCAGATTCCAGAATACATAAGTGGCGACTGTATTCAGTCCCATTCCCTTCATCATTTGCAGGCGGTGCCTCCAGTATTGGTGTGGGATGCGTGAGTAATGCATTTCTCCCGAAAGAATCGGTACTATTTCTCCATTCCGGTAGAAATGGCCGTTTTTGATTTCGAATGTGTTTTTGGTTTGCGCCAGCATTCCTGTTGGGAAAAAAGCCAGCAGCAGTACATAAAATAGAAATTTTTTCATGGTATGGTTGTTTTATTGATTAATGCCTGGTGTTATTTCTCCGTGTTTTTCCCTGCTTCCTTCCATCCTTCAAATCCTTTGTCCAGATTGAAGACGGTATAGCCTTTTTCTGAAAGCCGTTCGGCTGCATTCCGGCTTCTGCGTCCGCTCCTGCAATAGACGGCTACGGGGCGGTTGTGTTCAAGCTGTTTTTCGGCGTCATCGAGGAAGTGCTGGTCCAGCACGTTGATGTTCAGACTTCCGGCTATGTGTTCTTCTGAATATTCAGTTGCTGTACGCACGTCTACGCATTGCACTTCACTGTCATCGATAAGTCGTTCAAACTCATCGGCAGACAGATTTGTGAATTTTGTATCCGCTTTGCCGGCACATGCCGGTATGATAATTGCCGACAGGCAGAAGGTGATAATCTGAAATAATTTCTTCATGGTCAGTCTTTGCTAATAGGTATGAATTTCAGGATAGAGAAATTTGTAAACAGTTTTTCCCTGTTTGTATGTATTGATTTCAAAAAAGACACTGTCATTCTGTTGAAGTTCGTTCCGGTATGCCCATAATGGGACAGACAGGTAAACTTCTTTGCTGAAAGCTTCCAGATCGTTGTTGCGGTCATGATACAGCTCCAGGTGAAGGATCTGTTTTCCGTTGCTTTCCGTTATGCCGTGGTTTACAAAGTGAAAAGCATGGCTCTGGTCCTTTACGAGCGGAGTCAGAATCATGTTCAGGTAGTTTCCCGACTGCCAGATGCTCCGAATATCAGTCGGGTCTGTTTTAATTTCATCCTTGAAATAATCCGTTGCGACAGGAATCATGGAAAGCACCAGTTGTGCGGAGTAGAGGTATGCTTCGTTATTGTCTTGCAGCGTGTAGACAGAAACGGTCCGGTAGATTGTGTCTGCGTCCAGTCCGTCCAGTCCGTCCCGTTTCTGGATTTCCAATGTTTTTCCATTGTCGGTTATCAGCCGCTGGAGGCTCCCTTCTGCGTCTGTACCCGCATCGATGAATTCGCTTATCACATCGGGATATACATATTCCTCCTCCTTGCATGCCGTAGACACGGCAAGGCACACCAGTAAACTTCCTGTCAGTAACTGCAATTTTTTCATGCCCCGATCGCTTTCAGATGATTGAGTGCCGGATTTGCGTACATGTCGAGGATGCGTTTGCGCAAAAAGGCTTCATCCTTGTCATTGAGTGTAATCAGATCTAGCTTTTTCCGCAGATAAGCCTCGAACTTTTCCTTTTCTTCCGGCGTATATTTGTCGCTGAAACGGCTGGTGCCTTCGGCCAGGTCGCAGGCGATATAGTTTCCCGGATAGAGCCGGTAGCTGCGGTGAATCTCCCTGTCAATCAGTTCAGCCACCTTCTTGAAGACTTCAGTTTTAGGCAGGAACCTCAGTTCTTCAAGCTTTCCGCTGATGCAGGCTGCAGCCTGGAAATGCACTCTTCCCTTATAGCCGAATATCCCTGTTCTCATGTTGTTCAGATCGTCTTCCTGACTTTTCTTGAATCCTTCAATGTCCCGTTTCTGCTGCATTTCCTTTGCTTTCAGGAAGTCGCAAGGGTCATATTCGTAAGAAAGCGACAGAGGGACGATATTCAGCTCCTTCAGTCGGTCGATTATATCCCCTTCGCCGCCCATGGCCAGCATTTTCAGCACGCTTTCCTGCGTGTGGTCGTTCGAGTCTTTGGCTCTTCCTTCCCTTTGGGCAATCCAGACATTTTCGTGCTTCTGCGTAACGGCAAAATGGATGTATCGCGACATGCGGACCGACGATTCGAGCTTTTGCCGCATGCTTAGCGCACGCTGCACGATAAAGGATTTGTTGATCCGCACCAGCTTCTTGATCCATGGATAAATGAGCAGATTGTCTCCGATGGCAATTTCCACCGTAGTCGGGAAGCCGTTGTCTATCAGTCCCACCGAAAGCAGTCCCGGATCGAGCACGATGTCACGGTGGTTTGAAATGAACGTGTAGCTGGTGCGCTTGTCGCCCAATGCGGAAACGTCCAGGTCAAAGCCGTCGCTGTACTGGCTGATGATGTTTTGCAGGAGTCCGTAGAATATGTTTTTCTGAATGTCCAGATTGGTCTTGCAACGCGCCAGCACATGTCTTAAACTTTCAGGGCTCATGTCGGGTATGACCGCCTTGATGACCGTCTGAAACATCGGATCAGCCATCAGTTCGCTGAGCACTTGCGGTAGTTCTTCCGGAGTATACGGACGGATTTCGTCAAATTCGGCAGGTATATTCATAGTTTCTTCATTTTCTTTTCCAAAGGTAATAAAATTAATTGAAATGATCTTCTATAATTTCAGTCATAACATCTTTTATGTCGAGTCCTGCCGCGCGCACTTGTTGAGGGATGAAGCTGGTGGCGGTCATTCCCGGTGTGGTGTTGACTTCAAGCATGTTTATTTTCTCTCCTTCGGTGATGATGTAGTCCACACGGACCAGTCCCTTGCATCCCAGAATGTCGTAGATGGCAGAAGTCAGTTTCTGCACGCGTGCGGTGAGTTCGGGGCTGAGGCGTGCCGGCGTGATTTCTGTCACTTCTCCGTTGTATTTGGCGTTGAAGTCGAAGAACTCGTTTTTGCTTACCACTTCGGTTATGGGAAGCACGACCGTTCTTCCTTTAGCCCGGTAGCATCCGTTTGCCAATTCGGTTCCGTCCATGAACGCTTCGATCATCACATCGTCTGATTCCTTGAATGCCGTTTCCAGTGCAGGCTGGATCTGTTCCCGGGTCTTTACTTTCGTTACGCCGAAGCTGGATCCGCTGGCGTTCGGCTTGATGAAGCAGGGCAGGCCGATTTTGTCTATGACTTCTTCGTCGCTGATGCCATGGCTCTTGTGTACCAGCATGGATTCGGCTATGCGCACTCCGAAGCTTTTCAGGTATTGGTTGAGAGTGAATTTGCTGAACGTAAGCGCCGATACAAGCACGTCGCAAGTAGAATAAGGTATGCCGATGAGTTCGAAGTATCCTTGCAGGATTCCGTTCTCGCCCGGCGTGCCGTGGATGGTGATATAGGCGAAGTCAGGAACAATCTTCTGTCCGTTGTCTGTAAAGCTGAAGTCGTTCTTGTCCACCTGTGAACGCGAACCGTCTGGAAGGATGGCTTCCCAGCTTTGTCTGGTCAGTTCGATGATGTAAAGCGTGTATTTTTCCTTGTCTATGAATGAATAGATACCTTCTGCACTTTTCATGGAGACTCCGTGTTCGGACGAGTCGCCTCCTGCTACGATAGCAATGATACGTTTCATAATTGTTCTCTGTTGCTGATATAGTTTCTCCACCGTTCCAGCAGGTTTGCCATGTCTTCGGGCAGTTCGGATGTGAAAAACATTTCTTTTCCCGTGCGTGGGTGTACGAATCCCAGCGTCTTGGCATGAAGTGCCTGCCGCGGACAGATTTCGAAACAGTTGTTTACAAATTGTTTGTATTTACTGAAATGGGTTCCTTTTAATATTTCATGTCCACCATACCGCTCATCGTTGAACAGTACGTGGCCGATGTGTTTCATATGGACACGGATCTGATGCGTGCGCCCGGTTTCGAGTACGCATTTTACCAAAGTGACATATCCCAGACGTTCCAGCACGTGGTAATGGGTAACCGCATGTTTCCCTTGCTCGGGGTCGCTCATGACGGCCATCTGCATGCGGTCTTTCGGATTGCGCCCTATATTTCCCTCGACAGTGCCTTCGTCTTCGTCAATGATGCCCCACACCAATGCGTTGTATTCCCTTTTGGTGGTCTTGTTGTAGAATTGCAGTCCCAGGCTTGTTTTTGCGTCCGGAGTCTTTGCCACCACCAGCAGTCCGGATGTGTCCTTGTCGATGCGGTGGACAAGTCCTACTTGCGGGTCGTTGGGGTTGTAGCTCGGAACGTCGCGCAGATGCCATGCGATGGCATTGACCAGTGTGCCGTGATAGTTTCCGCATCCCGGATGCACCACCAGTCCCGCAGGCTTGTTTATGACCATCAGGTCATCGTCTTCATATATGATATCCAGCGGAATGTCTTCCGGAACGATGTCGTTGTCATACTTCGGGCGGTCCATCATGACCGTCAGCACGTCGAGCGGCTTGACCTTGTAGCTGCTTTTTACGGGCTTGCCGTTTGCCATGACGAAACCCGCGTCAGCCGCAGTCTGTATGCGGTTGCGCGATGCGTTGACGATGCGTTCAAACAGGTATTTGTCGATGCGGACGGGAGCCTGTCCCTTGTCCACCACTACCCGGAAGTGTTCGTAAAGTCCGTCCTGCCCTTCTGCGGAGTCTATGTCTTCCAGCGAGTCGTCCAGTTCGTTGTCAATGTAGTCTTCTGCCATTTCCGTTGTATAGCCTTAAAACCATGAACCGTCAACTTCCGCTTCTCCTCCCTCCGAGTTGTCGGCAGGAAGGCTTATCTGGGTGGAATCTGTCTTTGTCAGTTCGCGCATGGCGGTGCTTCCCACGCAGAGCGTCAGCAGAGCTTCGTTTGGCACCTTGTCGCCGGCCGAGAGGCTTCTGCCCCTGTATTTGATTCCGTATACCCAATCCTGTTCTCCGGATACATATTCGGGTTCCGTCACCTTGAATCCCATGGACCTCAGCTTGGCTTCTGCCTGCCGGAGTGAACTGTTGTCGATAAGGTCGGGCAGGGCCACAAGGGGTACGTTGGTTGTTGTAACGGTCAGATATACAGTCCTGCCTTCTTTTACCCGGGATCCTCCCGACGGCTTTTGGTCGAGTACGATTCCCGCAGGCGACCCTTTCACATAGCTGGAGTCAACGACAGCGTATTCTAGCTTTTGGGTTCCCAGTGCACGTCTTGCCTCTGCAATAGTCTTGTTGGTTACGTCAGGCACCACATACGATTCTCCGTGGTGCGTGTATTTGTCGAGCCAGAGCAAGGTGCCCCAGCAGACCGCAACGGTTACTATAATCATTCCGGCCAGATTAAGCCAGAAGAAACGGTTCTTTTTGAACGAAAAGAAATCTTTGAGCGATATCATCTTGTTGTTGTCTTTTTTTATATAATTTCAGAAGTCTGGAACCGGCCAGGCTCTTTTCCTCGTGTCGGTTATGGAGCCGGTAAGGAAATGAGCGTGGGCTTTGTCCATTCTCTCTGCTTGTTTGGGGCAAAAGTAACTATATTTGCTTAATTGTGGAAATTTTGCTTCAAGTTTCTCCGGTTCGGCGGATTGCCCTTCTGAGATGGCCGCCTGTTTCAGTCAAGATAGCCGCCTGTTTTTTATACCGGAGGATTTCCGTATCTTTGTGGTGTCCGATAAAACGAAAAGACATGATACAGTTTTCATCCGAAACATTGCAGTTCATACGGGAGCATCGCACGGACAATGTGCGCGACCTGGCTCTTCGTGCTTCCAGGTATCCCGGCATAGATGTGCAGGCGGCGGCAGAACAGATTGCGGGCTGGCAGGTTGCCCGGAAAAAGTTGCCCGGATGGGCGCAGACCGAGGGGATTGTCTATCCGAAGCATCTGTCGATGGAGCAGTGTTCTTCTGAAATAACGGCAAGGTATAAGGCTTCGCTGGTGAGGGGATATACTTTTACGGATTTGACCGGAGGCTTCGGTGTCGATTTTGTCTGCATGGCGCGGAATTTCAGGGAGGCGGACTATGTGGAAAGGCAGGAGGCTCTTTGTGAACAGGCTGTTCATAACTTTCCTTTGCTGGGGCTGGAGGATGTCAGGGTGCATTGTGCCGATGCCGTGGACTATCTGAAAGCGATGGAGCCGGTAGACTGCCTCTTTCTGGATCCGGCCCGTCGGGACTCGCATGGCGGGAAAACCGTGAAAATAGCTGAGTGTGAGCCGGATGTGTCGGCCCTCGAGCCTTTGCTTTTGGAAAAAGGGAAGCGGGTGATGGTCAAGCTTTCTCCGATGCTGGACATCTTTTCGGCATTGAGGGAACTGAAGCATGTGCGCGAAGTGCATGTGGTGGCTGTTAATAACGAGTGCAAAGAACTGTTGATTATGCTTGAAAAGGGCACAGAGGCATGTTCTGATCCGGTTGTATGTTGTGAACAGGCTGTTGATAACTTTTTATCCGAACCCTTCCGGTTTACTTATCCGGAGGAGAAAAAGGCCGATTGCCCGCTGGCAGTTTCTGTGGAAGAATACCTTTATGAACCGGGCGCTTCTTTGATGAAAGCGGGTCCGTTCCGCCTGTTGGCGGAGCGTTACGGGCTCAGGAAGCTGCACCCCGACAGCCATCTGTATACCTCAGGGCGGCTTGTTGACTTCCCCGGGCGCCGTTTCCGCGTGACTGGTGTTTCCGGTTTCGGGAAGAAAGAGCTGAAAGCGTTCCTTCACGGCGTGGACAAGGCGAATCTGACCGTCCGCAATTTCCCTGCTGCGGTGGCCGACCTGCGCAAGAGGCTAAAGCTCAGGGAAGGAGGGGATGTGTATCTTTTTGCCACTACGCTGGGGAATAACGAGAAGGTTATCGTGAAGGGAATGAAGGCTTGAGGGGGCGGAAGATTCCGCTCTCCGCCGTGAAAAGTTTGGACTGTCCCGTTTCATTCTGTAAACCACACTGTGGTTTGTACAAACAACGATGTGGTTTATAGAAACGACAATGTGGTTTATACAGTTCACAGTGTGGTTTGAAGTTTCTGTGGCGTTCCGTCGTTTTGCTCATAGGGGAAGCCGGATGAATTTCACGGGTGACTGATTTTTTGTTCCTGTGCCATCAAACAGACTGAAAATTTTGATTTTGCCCGATTATTTATCGTTTTTTGAATGATTTGTTTGTGTAGTTTGTACACTAATCCTTATCTTTGCATCAGTCAAGTTAACATTTTAAGAACAGATTATGAGAAACCGGATTTTGACTTTGCTCGCATTTTTTTCGTTTGTTGCAAATGTGTCTTTTGCATCTTCTGTCGAAGAAAAAGATTATGTGGCTTATCTCTTTACGTATTTCACGGGAAATCACATCAGTGAAGAGGCTGTTTGTTATGCCGTCAGCATGGACGGGTATTCGTATTGGGCGTTGAACGGAAACAAGCCTGTTATCGATTCTAAAGTTATCAGCTCTACGGGCGGCGTGCGTGATCCGCATATCCTGCGCTGTGAGGACGGAAAGACATTCTATATGGTTGTTACGGATATGGTGTCTGACAACGGATGGGATTCGAACCGTGCCATGGTGCTGTTGAAGTCGACCGACCTCGTAAACTGGTCGCATTCCATCATCAACATGCAGAAGCGGTATAAGGGGCAGGAGAAGCTGAAGCGCGTATGGGCGCCCCAGACTATTTTCGACAGAGAAGCGGGGAAATATATGATTTATTGGTCGATGCAGTATGCCGGCGGGCCGGATGTTATCTATTATGCATACGCCAATGATGATTTTACTGATCTGATCGGCGAGCCGAAGCCTTTGTTCATTCCGGCGGACAAGAAATCGTGCATTGACGGGGACATTGTATACAAGGATGGAACCTATCATCTGTTTTACAAGACCGAAGGGCATGGAAACGGCATAAAGGTTGCAACCACCCGTTCGCTCGTTTCCGGAAAATGGAAAGAAAGCGCCGACTACAAGCAGCAGACGAAAGAGGCGGTAGAGGGAGCCGGAACTTTCAAGCTGATCGGGCAGGACAAATACATCCTGATGTATGATGTGTATATGAAAGGCCAGTATCAGTTCACGGAAACTACTGATCTGGAGCACTTCAAGGTGATTGACCATGCGGTGAGCATGAACTTCCATCCGCGCCACGGAACGATTATCCCGATTACGCGTGCCGAACTGCAGCGGATAACAGACAGATGGGGAAAGCCTGCCGAACTGGGCGAGCTGCCTCAGAACCCGGTTCTGCCCGGATTCCATGCAGATCCGGAGATTCTTTATTCTCATCTTACCGGCAAACACTATATTTATTCCACTACCGACGGACAGCCCGGCTGGGGAGGGTGGTATTTCACCGCTTTCTCTTCGCCCGACATGAAGGACTGGAGCTATGAGGGAGTGGTGCTGGATCTGCGTTCTCCGCAGGTTCCCTGGGCCAACGGAAATGCATGGGCGCCGGCCGCAGAAGAAAAGCTGATTGACGGAAAGTACAAATATTTCTTTTATTACAGCGGCAACCCGAACGACGGTTCCGGGAAACAGATCGGAGTTGCGGTGGCCGACAGTCCGGCCGGTCCGTTCAAGGATATGGGCAAGCCGATTGTCACGGAATCTCCCGCCGGGAAAGGGCAGCAGATAGACGTTGACGTGTTTACTGATCCGGTTTCCGGCAAATCTTATCTTTATTGGGGAAATGGCTATATGGCAGGAGCTGAACTGAATGCTGATATGGTTTCTCTGAAGAAGGAAACGGTGCGGGTGATGACTCCCAAGGGCGGAACATTGAAGGACTATGAATACAGGGAGGCTCCTTATGTATTCTATCGGAAAGGAATCTATTACTTCATGTGGTCGGTGGATGATACGGGTTCGGCCAACTATCATGTGGCATACGGGACATCCGATTCGCCGTTAGGAAAGATTAAAGTGGCGGAAGATCCGATTGTCACCATACAGAATCCGGAAAAGGAAATCTATGGCCCGGCGCACAATGCTGTCATCTGCAAGCCGGGGACGGATGAGTGGTATATCGTTTATCATCGTATCAATAAAAACTATCTGGATAAAGGCAAAGGCCCTGGTGTCCATCGGGAGGTTTGCATCGACCGGCTGGAGGTTAACGAGGACGGTACGCTTAAACGGGTACAGCTTACAGAATAAATCTTATGTCACTTAAAATCCTGATATGATGAAACATTTGGCATGTATCGCAGTTCTATGCGCATGTGCGGGAACTTTTCCTGTGTCGGCGCATGTCGGAGAGATTATGAACGAACCGGACTCGGTCTTTCTGTTTTCGTACGCAACGGTTCCCGATGCCGGAAGAAGCGGCTTGAAGTTTGCGTGGAGTCCCGACGGCGAGAAATGGCTCAGTGTCGGAAACGGATATGCTTACGTGAAGTGTGACTATGCGGCATGGGGTGCGGAGAAACGGATGGTGGATCCGGAGTTGCGCCGTGACGGTGAAGGCACGTGGCACTGCATTTGGCAGCTGAACGGGAACGGCAAGGAATTTGCCCATGCGGCTTCGGAAGACCTGCTTTCGTGGAAGCGGCAGACATATTTTACAGACGATCAGTTCGGCCGGTATGTGTCGGACGGATGGACAAAGTTTCCTCAAAAGACAGTGCTGGTTGATGGATCCTCCGAGAGCGGAACGGTGCAGAAGGTGGCATGGAGCGATGTGGAAAGGTTGTCGATGTTTGCCGATCACCGGGCGTATCGGGCTCGTCTTCACGATGAACGGGCGGAACAGGACGGGACAAGGTTTGCCGGACTTCAGCCTGTGAATCTGAAGGTGAAGGTGCTGGAGGGACAGGCAAAGCCGATTAGTGACAAGTTGGTCGGCGTGTTTTTTGAAGACATTAACTACGGAGCGGACGGCGGCTTGTATGCCGAACTGGTTCAGAACCGTGACTTCGAGTATGTTGCGGGGGAAAACGGCCGTGTAAAGGACTGGGGGCCTGCATACGCCTGGTCGGTTGAAGGGGCAGGAATGCAGATGTCCGTAAAAAGCGAACGTCCGATCCATGAAAACAACTCCCATTATTTGGCTTTAGATGTGGAACATGCGGGAGCGTCGCTTGTGAATTCCGGCTTTGACGGTATGGTAATAAAGGAAGGCGAGAAATACGACTTCTCATTCTTTGGCAGAATGCAGGGAGGAAAAAGCGGGAAGCTGAGAGTCTGTTTGCGCGATGAAAGCGGGAATGTACTGGCGGATAAAACAGTGAGCGTTTCGTCGGGCGGCTGGAAGAAAAAGTCTGCTGTGCTTCGGGCTGAGGCTTCGTCCGGCAAGGCTGTGCTGACTCTTTCTCCGTTGGCGGAGGGAAGCTACGAGCTGGATATGGTTTCCCTTTTTCCTCAGAATACGTTTAAGGGACATAAGAACGGATTGCGTGCGGACTTGGCGCAGGCGATAGCCGATCTGCATCCGCGCTTCGTCCGCTTCCCGGGAGGATGCGCTTCGCACGGACAGGGACTTGAAAACATTTACCGCTGGAAAAATACGGTCGGACCGCTGGAAAGCCGGAAGCCGATGAAGAACATTTGGGGGTATCATCAGACAATGGGACTGGGCTATTTCGAGTATTTCCAGTTTTGTGA